>Ga0180215_1000531_pt1 | contig 47869 bp, 33 predicted proteins | sample eDN3rd37CBELigBY_FD_128871 | JGI IMG/M metagenome (GOLD analysis project Ga0180215, IMG submission 128871) | Enriched backyard soil microbial communities from Emeryville, California, USA - eDNA 3rd pass 37_C BE-Lig BY (version 2) (version 2) | ecosystem: Environmental > Terrestrial > Soil >... | reverse complement strand
TGTGTTAGACTTCACCTTAAGGGTGCTCCTCTCTTTGTGGGTGATGTTTTGGACAAACACCATTCTACCAAAGATTCGGAGCACTTTTTATATTTTTATGGCATGTTACTTTCGAAATTTAGGATAAAGTAACAATTGCGGGTATTCAAAGTACACGAAAATTAAGACGTGAGATAGAAATAATTATATATCTTAACCATAAATATCAAAGGGGGATTTAGTAAATGTCTAAAAAAATTTTATTTGGAAATTATAAAGGTGGAGTGGGAAAAACAACTACTGTATTTGAAATAGGAGCGTTATTAGCGGAAAGACATAATAAAAAAGTTTTATTGGTAGATCTAGATCCTCAATGTTCGTTGAGTAAAATTTGCTCAAGGACTAGTAATGTGAAATTAGCAGAATTAAATGTAGAGGAAACGTTGAACTTTGCGATAGAATTATATGGAGAGTATGTTGGCAATGTTACGCGATTAAGTATTCTCGAAGATAAGATTAACTCTGATTATTCATTGATAAAAGATGCTTTTAAGAATATCCCGAAATATTCCAAGGGAAACGGAAGTTTGGACTATATTCCCACTGTCCTAGATATGAAAAACAGCAGGTTAAATGATATTTCAGAAAGACTCTCGATTAATACGATTAATGTATTAGTTATTTCCAAATTTTTAAGTGATATTGATTTAAATAATGCTTACGACTACATTTTGTTTGATTGTCCTCCAACAAGCAATATAATTATTCAAAGCGTGTTTTTAGCCTGTGATTATTATTTAATACCAACAGTTGGTGATGAAATAAGCAGTGATGGTGTTGCAGATTATATTACAGAGATTGAAAGTACATATTTGAAGTTTGCATATGATAATAAAATTGGTGGTATAGTGTTAAAGAAATATTTTGGAAGAAAGCCTGAACTAATAGGGGTACTAGAAACCTTATATAAAGAAAGAAAAGCTTCAGTAGGGAATTTACCTGTCTTAGAGTCATTGGATAAATCTATAACTTCAATTGGAATAAAATCCAGAATAACAGGAACAAATTATGCTGCAAAAAACAGAAATCATATATTCAATGCACGTATTAGTCACTTAGATAATCGGTCTAATCCAAGTAACTATGGTATCCCAATCACCATTAGTAATGGTAATATTCACGAAGCATATGCTGAAATTGCTAATGCTATCGCAAAAATAATATAAAGCAGGGTGAGATGGTGAATAAAAAGGAAATAGATATTCTACAGTCACTTTTGAAAATATACAAAGAAATGTATCTCTCAAAAGAGTTGTTTAATAAAAATAATCTTAAGTACACTCCAGAAGAAGTGGAAAATGTAATTAATAATTTATCTGTGGAACAGAAACCAACTTCACAAAGAAATCAGAACGTAATTAGAGAATCAATATTGTCTATAGTTACTGCTGATGAAGTGAAGACATTTTATTTGGAAAACTTATCATATGATCATAGCGACAGTAAATCAAAAGAAGAATGTTTGAAAAATATATCAGTAGATGAATTGAAATATTTATACAGTATTTTATACTCATCTCCCGTAAGAAAAACGATAAGAAAAATAGATCTACTAGACCTGATTGAAAAATATTTTGATTCTATTGATAGAGCTTTTTCTATGAAGCCCTAATGTAATTCTTTATCCAAAACGATCTTTTTTCTAGATATTAAATGAAATATCAAAATTCTGTGGTTACATTGAAGACGTAAGTTATAATTGTCGGGTATATGTTTTCTTTTAGTCAAAAAGGAACATTTGAAGGAAATGTTAGCGATGAAAGAAAGAAATGAAGACCCTTCAGATCTTATAATGGACATGATAGAACTATTTTATATTCAACATGAGTAAAAAGTGCACGGGCATTTTAATGGTGTTAATTACGAAGAAATAGAGCCTTTCAGGGTCTTCGAGGAATAACATCACCAGTACAAACCTTTCTACTATAGTTTTAGGCAAACACCACTACATCTATGTGTACTCCCTGTCACTTCGTCACATGTGGAGTGCTGTTTACTGTTGGTCAGGAAAGACTATTAGTTGAGATGTAATGGAGAATATAGTATAGAGGGGCTTTCGCCTCTCTATTTCTTTTAATTAGGCTCTGTTAAATCTCAGTGTTGATTTTGATGGCTGTTTTTGATTATATTGAACTTACGGGCAGGATTGTTAAAAGATATTTACATACAAACCTTAAATGCTCATAGCATAAATTGTTATAATTGGACGATTATTAATATACGGAGGGTGCTATGATGGAAATATCGAGTGCTCGTAATACATTAAAGATTCCGCAAATCGCATTTGATGGGGGATCTTTAGACACTATTTGGGACAATCATGAGTTATCAATCGACTGGTTCGAAAAGCACATGGGATTGTTCCCAACTGTTCGAGCAAACAAAGAACACTTCCGCTTTGATTCCAATAGCCAAAAAGAAATGATGACTTTTTACCCTGACATGTTCAATTTGCACTCTATCATTACATCGAAACGGCTTGTACATCTCTATGCGGAACGAGGTGTAGACCCTAATGTTCGGTGGTGCTTCAAGACGAAAGATTTGAAGAAGGAACATACATATCTGAAACAAAACAATTTTCGGTTATCAGATATATACGATGGGCCGGGTAATCGTCGATATTTTGATTTCTGGGCGACAGCAGAAGGAACACGCTTGACTGCAGTTGAAGCACCCGAGCTCACAGACAATTCTCCTCGATACATTAGTGGATTTATACGCATTGGAGTTTCCAATCTAGAAGCATCGCTTAATTGGTACAAGAAGTTCCTAGGATTCGAATATGCTACTCAGGACCAGGGTAAGAACCGTGATTGGGCTGAAATGACCACGCTATGTGTAGAAAATATCAATGGTCAGAGAGTTACCCCGATTACGAAAAGCTATACGATTTATCTGGAAAAGTTACCTGAGGAGAACTCTAATGGTCATGTCGACGGACCTGCAAGACCTTATTTTCTAATCGAAGACAGGAAACAATTCGAGCAGTATCATAGAACCCTGAGAGAAAATGGCGTAATAGTGTCTCCAATCACAGAAGGGTTTGGGACTTTTCATTTTTACGATCTTGACGGGAATCGGTTGAATGTATGGCATTACTAAATCCGCTCATTCAATGTCATCGCTCATCGTGTTAGATTGGACCACACAAATTAGATATGTCTAATATGTGTGGTCCTTTTAGATTCAACAGTTTCACATTCTAACCTAAATATAACACTGATGATACCCCTTCATGCACGATGTTGACATTTACGATGATCATTCAAAAGCGGCAAGACCAGGGGATTATTCGATTTACTTTGTTTAAGTTCTATTGTGCCGATTCTCATTCAAAGTTCTCAAAAGTCAACCACAAACATCTGAAGCGTGCTGACCTAACCTAACTGCAATTAATAACACGGCATAATCACTCTTACTATTCGGCTCGCGAAAGCAATCGAGTAGGTATTGACGAGTCGAACTTATTAAAGGTACTAATGTGGGTCATGATTACAGGGGTGAGTGAAACAGAATGAGAGCAAGGAATGTCAGCGATACAAGCTCATTCACAAACGAGGAAACAAAAGCCACTCGTGAATTAATATCTAAGGTAAATGCCGTCTTCCAGGTAAAAGGTGTTATCAAATCTTGCTCTAAAGCAAGAGGGGATAGTAACGACAATTCAGATGTAGATATCATGGTAATCATCGAAGAAGAGGAAACTAAGCAAAAGAGGAATAAATTGTCCGAGATCTCCTACGAAGTAAATTATAAATACGATACAAACATATATGTTGGACTAGGATATGCAAGGATGATTGTGTAATCGATTCCTACTATGCTTGTTTTCAAGCGGTTCTAGGTTTGATGACTGTTCAAAGGGGACGCAAGTAGGAAGCATCAGCATTGGCAGCTTGAGTAAAGGTCACTTTATGTATGATTTCGAATGATAATCCCTAATATATTTGAACCGCTTCTTCCGTTGAGGGCGTCACATTAAGGATCGTGAATAATGAAGAGCGTAAGCCGATAATGAAATAGTTTTAAATATTGGATAGGGCTGAATCATTTACTGAGGGTCCTAATGTTAGATGCTTCTTGATCCCTCTACTTTCCCAGTTCCAATATTCAGAATTATGTAAAGATATAATGTTAGGTTGCATTACTTTTTGGTGAAGGGGGCGGTCACTTGAAGTATTTTATGACGGATATACATGGCGAGTACAACGGACTGGAACTACTGTTGAAGCACGCTGAGATCGATTTAAACCGAGATCAGCTTGTGTTTGGCGGCGATTATATTAATAGAGGTAGAGATAGCGGGAAAGTACTCAGGCGGGTCAAGGGAATCGTTGATGCATATCCCAACAATGTGGTCGCACTCGTGGGTAATCATGAGGAAATGATGAGAGAGTATTACAGGAACCAGGATAAATTATGGCTGTCGCATGGAGGTAAGGATACGATTAGGGATTTTGAGAAGACCTTTCCGCACGAGAAGGAAAGAAACGAGCATATTGAATGGGCATATAATCTGCTGCTAGTTTTCGAAGATGATGAATTTGTTTACACGCACGCTGGCTTGAATCCGTACGAACCGCTGGATAAGCAGGGCAGAGAAATACTCTGGATGTCAGAGTACGACTTTTATAGCATCTCAAAGGAGAGTCTGTTTGACTTAACTAAGAGTAAGCCAGTCGTCCATGGGCACACTCCAGTGGAAAGAATGTATTATGATGGTGTGAGGCTAAATTGTGATATGGGTTCCAATACATATATAATCGAGGAGCAGCGGGGATTGGCTCTGGTGAACTTGACTGAGATGACCTATCTCGTCTATCGGCAATCACAAAAGAAGATAGAGAAACGGAAGATTGCAAGAATTTGAAACCCTATATCAGTACTTATAGTTGAGTGAAAGAAGGTGTAATAAATGGAACCGCCCGGGAGTTGGTGTGCATGTTAATGTCCTTTTCCGAATCCACTATGAAAAAAAGCTTAATCCCGAACGAAGCCAGCAGACTTAATCGGGTTTAAGCTTTTTTGGTATCTCTATGGAAAAGTTAGCATCACAATCACACGGGGTGTGTAATCGGTTATTGGAATACGAGTTTAGCGAAGTTATAGAAGCCCAGGTACCACACTTTAAAATCATGTCCGCCACTTACTTCCTGCCAGATGAAGTTCTCATCAGCGGAAAGCCGATCCGTCAGATCGGTAAGATTAGCAACGGCAGCAGATGCACTGGATATCGCTACACCATCTTCCGTTCCACAAATATTATAGAAAAAGTTGATGTCGTAGTCGGGAAACTCCTCTAATGTAGCTGCAATCTTGGCAGAGTTATTCGTAGTCGGAGCTGCAGAGAATGCACCAAAATAACTGAGAATATCAAGATTCTCACCCAAGCCAATATTGATGGTCTGCATGCCTCCCATGGACAGACCGGCCATTGCTCTATGGTCGCGTGCTTTCGTTAAGTCATAGCCATCTTCATCATAATCTCCATAGGTGGCATAGTTGCTTTCTATGTAAGGGATTAGATCATTGCGCAGCTCTTTGCCGAACACATAGAAGGAGTTATAGTCAGAGGACGTATTCGCATGATCAGCACTGGACCGTCCATTAGGTGTCACGATGATAAAGGGTTCGATGTCACCATTGTAGATCAGATTATCCATCATAATCTTAACCTGAGAGGAATTACTGTTCATACCCCATTCATTTTCGCTGCCACCGATCCCATGCATCAGGTATAGCACATTGTATTGCTTGCTTTCATCGTAATCATAGGGAAGATAGACATAAGCATGTTTCGTGATCTCAGATTCGTCTCCGAAGTAATCCTTAGTCTGGTAGCTAATCTTCTCGATGGAGCCACTCTGATCTATTCTCTGAGCGAGATATCCAGAGGGAATAGCATCTACTGTCGCGGTAGCTTGTACAGCATCTGTGTCAGACGCGCTATCCGGAGGAGATGCGACGACGTCTTCAGTATGCTCAGCTGAATCAGCCTCCTGGTCGCTGGATGTGTGATCCGTAGAGGCATCCTCTCCATCTGACACGATGTTGGTATCCGATGAAGTATTGCCCTCAGTAGGCGTGTTATTCGAACATGAGATTAGCAGCAACGATAATAGTAATATAGATAGTAACTTTTTCAACATGATGATGACTCCTCTCCATATATGTGCCTTCGAAGGTTTGTATGTACGCCTGTTACGCGAATCCTATAAAGTATAATGAAGCTACCAAATAACGTCAAGGTTAGTTGTCCAGATCAACGTTGAACCCATGTGTAAGAATGCGACGGGTATTCGCCCAGGCTGCTTATCAGATGCATAATACTTGATAGAACAAAGCTCCAATCATCGAACGACGACTGGAGCTTCACGAATATCCTAGAATTCTAATTCGATGGTGCCATCTTCCGATAATTCGAACGGACCGGGCGTGACATCAGCATCCGATCTCCTCGTCCCGAAGAAGTCGGAGTCTAACCGATATGGAGTGCCGTCCGGGTGCTCAAACTTCATCTCGGCGTGATGGGCCTGCCCAAGAAGGTCGGTCGTTACCAACATGGCAGAGGCTCTACGAAGCAGCTCAGGCTCAGTGATCTGGATTCGCACTTTGCCTTGTGCAGGATGAACCTCCACCGTAATGCCCTTCTGCTCATAGATCTTCGCGTTGGCATCATGACGACTTGGAACCGCATCGTTAAGGTAGAGATTTCCGCCCATAGCCACTGGGAGAGGAGCATTACCTGTGAAGAATTTCTTCGCGGCATCTCCAAGCTCGGCGAGCTCTTCTCGGGTGTATTCCCACCATTTCTTATCTTGTACGTTAGGATGCTTGTCGTAGCCTCCCAGTCCCACAGGGTGCAGATAGCAGATGGAGCTGTCTGGCACACCATCCATGATAGGCGTCCCGTCATCGCCAACTTTATCCCGTGGTTTAAGTGGGAGATGCTCGAAGAAGGTGATGGGGACAGGCGCTTTATTCGGATCGTGATCCCCTAGGAAGATATTGTTATAGTACCGATCATCGCCACCGGTTATATTGTTGTAGCCAGCCATCTCCGTCTCGTGAGGGAAGTGGTACGGCGTTGTACGGGTAACCTCGGAACGAACTACAAATCTACCCGCGAACAAATTATGAGCAAATGCTCCACCTTGGGCCATATTCCTGAAATTCATCGGAGAAAGGAACAGGTTATGATCCGCCATATATGGGCCATGACAGACCTCAACGAACAAGTCCTCCGAGAGATTATCGAAGAATACATTGCGGCTGATGCGCGTGCCCTGGGCCTGCCAGTCAAGCCATAGTCCACGGTAACAGCTATAGATGATATTGTCATGAATCTGCGTATCTAGGGCTGCATGCAGCTTGATGCCTGCTACTTCGGCGCCATGTCTTTGTCGCTTGTGGTGACTGTTATAGATTCGGTTCTGATAGATATGGCTGAAAGCAGCCCCCATATGTCCGACAATACCTGCCTGTTCACAATCATGGATCACGTTGCCCCGAACGATGTGACTGCCTACGCGATCCTTATGCCATCCACCCGTGTGCAGAGCTCGCAGGATGACCTCCTGCTCACGTTGTGTGCCGCCTTTCGAGTGCCTGCCCTTATCCTTAGCGTGACCTGTCCCGATGGCCGTACCTAGGCTGATACCCACGCACTTGGATTCGCTGATGATATTGTTCTCGATGATCCACCCCTTACTCCAGTGAGGGCCGATTAACCCTTCCTGGTAATCAGTCGGCGGTGCCCACTGGGGAGATGCTTGACGAAGGGTGAATCCGCTTACGGTTATGTAGTGAAGTCCTGGTCTCTCGGGCCAGAAGCAATAGGGTCTAACATTAATCTCGACATTCTCTTGACGGGGATCCTTCCCACCGAAATTAGCCCAGATCTTCGTTGTTGTAGAACGAACCTCGGCGTACCAAGTTAGGAGAGAGTCCTCGGGATATTTGGCTTCGGGCCAAGCCTCAGGCTTGCGCACCTTGTCCAAACTATCGCATTCATACAGTGATTTGCTATCCAGATAGACGTCGCCGAGATGAACGGGGAAAGCGCCATCGAATAGCCAGTCTCCACTCAGCTCTACCTCGAAGGGATTACGAACAGAGAATATGGAATTCGGCACTTCTGTACTCCATACATGGTCTCCTTCGTCCTTCCAGTCGGTAATACGTTCAGCCCCTGTGATGACGACTTCGCCGTCTCCCGCGGATCGATAAACGATGCGATGCTCTTCTGTTCCTCCATGAGCGGGATTCACCCATTCCCTGTACACTCCAGCATGAACGATCACCGTATCACCAGCCATGGCAAGAGCTGCAGCGCGTGATATCGTACGGAAGGGTTGATCAGCTGTTCCCTTTGCCCGGTCATTTCCTTGCAACGACACATGATATTCCATAAAACCACTCCTTCTCCCCACCTAGGGGTTAATCGTTTGGCAAGATCCAGCACTTACTATTAATTCTGCGTATCTCTTGATAGAAGTGGACACTATCGTCATTATACCGTATTCACGAAGGAGATAGAATGCTATGTATCAATGGAGGGATGGTAATAAATCAAGAGCTTCGCCACCCAACGAAGAGTAGTAATGGAGCATTGAGACGAGGGTCATCATAACGAATAAAAAGCTCAGATCAGATATAAAGATGAAAGATGAGACCCTTCCGGCAGGATAATGTCCAGCCAGAAGGGTCCATGTTACGTTATAAACTTCTACTTAACGAGGTGTTCGATGAGTCTTACAAAGACAGTTGCTACTTCGGCACGGGAAGCGGTTCCGTTAGGATCGAAGAGGTTATTCCCCTTGCCTGTTACGATGCCTATGCTTTGCAGCGCTCTAACGGCCTCCAACGCCCAAGAACTGACCTCTGACTCATCCGCGAAGGCTTGCGCTTGAATCTGAGGAAGCTCATAGCCCTTGTAGCTCATGTAGTTGTACAGGATCACCACCATCTGTTCGCGTGTCAGCGATGCATGAGGATCGAACAGATCAGCACTTATCCCGTTGACGATGCCGTTCTCTGCTGCCCACTCTACTGCCGCTGTGTACCACTGTCCGTCCGTCACGTCGCTATAACGAGAATTCGTGTATTCGGTACGGTCGATGTTCTCAAGATTAGCCAGCACCTGTACGAACATCGAGCGCGTCATAGAGATGCCTGGTGAGAACGTTGTGGACGACGTGCCATCGAACAGACCGAATGTGTAAGCGGAGTTGACGGAGCTGTAGAACCAGGCATTATCGTTAACATCATCGAAAGGATTGCCTGACACGATGGTGAAGCCTAATGTAGCCTCCTCATCGACCATAAGCTCTGCACCCTCGCGGATGTTATAGGACAATCCGCTATCCAAGCTAGCTGTCGCGCCCCCAGATCCTACTACGACCTTACCGCTAGCGTCTATCGTTGTACCTGCTGACACATGAATCGTAATGCCGCCGTCGATCACGATCTCGCCACCACCTGGGAGAGTAGTATCGCCGTCTTCATCCGTGATCGCAGGCTGATCATCCGGTGTGATCAGTGTGAAGGGGTGTGGCAACGCTTCATCGGTATCCCCAGGGGTACTGTCAACAGGGCTAGTCGGATAAACGACTACTGGTACATACGTCCACTTAGGCGTCGCTGTCACACTTGCCACCGCACTGTCACCTTTCTCGTTGAACGCGACGATCTTGAAGGTGTAAGCTTGATCGTTCGTCAGACCTGTGAAGGTATATTCGAACGTCGATTCATCCACTGTGACTGGTGCTTCGTCTCCATACCAGACTTTGTAGCCCGAGATGGCATGGCCCCCGTCGTTCGCTGGAGCAGCCCATCTCACGGTGACCCGTCTGTCGCCTGTCGATGCTGTAGTGCTGCTTGGTGCATCAGGCACGCCTGATATACGCTGTGAGAACATCCAATCGAAGATGTCTGTGTAGTCATGGTTCCAAGCCGGCAGGTTAGGGGACTGCATCATCGGAGCCAAGCTCCAGGTCTCCCCGGTGAACGGATTCTCCATCGTCATCTGGTTGTAGAGAACGGCTGCTTCTACTTCGTGTGCGATATAGTCAGGGATGGGAGGTGTGCTAGCCGGATTAGGTCTCTGACTTGGCTGATCATATTGATCATACGGCCATGTAAGAGCTTCATTGCTATCGAACCGAGAAGCTCTTGCGTTGGTCAAATTCTCGATATCGTTGACCATGTTGTCAAGATTATCTGCTCCTACTCGGGTGTCATAAGTGTTGACGAATATCCAGTAGGCGAGATCTCTGTTCTCGCTGGCTGTCGGCCAGCCAGCAGCAATTCCAAGTGGCGCAGCTGCGGCGAAGAAGCCAGGGTAGGTGTTAATCAGGTTGTTCGTATACATGCCACCTAATGAGAAGCCAGATGCATAGATCCGGTTAGGATCCACTAATCCGCTAGCAACTAAGTCGTCGATAATCTTCTTCACATCGCCAATCTGTGGAGCAGAACCGTCACTATAGGAGATATTCAGAATATGGCTAGCATATGTGTCGGGATCCTGTTCCATCCTCGTCATCAGGGCAACGGATCCGTTGGCAGATTTCATCGACGCTTTCTGATCGATATGAGCCTGTGTGCCGCCGCGTGAAAATCCGTGCGTATAGACATATAGCGGCAATCCTTGTACTTCCTCGCCATCATCATCCTTGTGAAGGTAGAGCGCGTAATGGGCCGACTCGCTCGTATGTGTGGTGAACTTATCAAGGATCGGGTTCACAACGTTAACTTGTGTGAAGATGGTGTGGCTGATCGGTTCGCCTTCCGTCAGCACGATCTCGCCGTTCTGAACGATGTAGTAATGTTGCTTGGTCGAGTTACTGCCATCCAGCGTGGTATTACCGCCGACCTCGGTATAGAACTCCAGCTCGACGACGATGTAACGGCCGCTATCCAGGCCTTCCTGGTAATCCGGTGAATGATGTACGTTCCCCAGATAACCACGCACGGTCGGTTCGTCATTCGCGTATACTCTAGCGATCTTACGTGTTCCTTCGAAGGTCACCAGTTCATCGACCAAGGTCGTGTTTCGGGCTGATACGGTGAACAAGCCCGGATGAAGCTCAGAGGCTAATGCTTCCTGCCCCTCGCCCAAGTCTATGATGACAGCTGTCGTGTACTCGCCTCTCGCGAAATTGTCATTCCATACGATGAAGGGAAGCTGATCAGCGGTCGGATCATTCATGAAGGTCGCGTGGATCGTATGATCAGCGCGAATATCTGTCAGCGAGAACGTATAATCGTCTTCTACAGTCACAGCCTGACCATCTACCGTTACGGTATCCACGATCTTGCCGTGATCAGGGATCAGGGTGAACGTAACGTCTGATCCAGGAGCAACTCTCATCACATCGCCGGGTGGGTTCGGAGTGATGCTGCCGCCCGTATCCGTCAAGAGGGTGATGGAGTGTCTCGTGTCCACTTCATCGGCTACGATGAGCTCCAAGCTGTCCGTAAATGCAGCATCGCTGCCATAACCCGAGTCCGGTGTTCCGAAGGCAGAAACGACCTCATAGCGGTCTCCACCAAGTTCCGTCGAGTTATTAATATTCACTTCGAAGGTGAATGGGCCGGGCTCCAAGATCAAGTCGCGTCTCGGAACTCTGATCTCCACGATGTAGCCTGTGTCGGTGATCTCAGTCCAAGCCGCTCTATCCGTATGGGACTGCCCTGAGAACACGCCCGTGGCACTGACACGCCATTGGTTGGAGCCGCTGGATCCTGGGCCGACGAAGAACTCTAAGCTGTCGTAAGTATGATTGCCGCCATCCCCCTGATACAGATTGCTATCCTCTACTACTACGCGGGCATACACGTAGTCATGGTCCCACAGAACCTTTACCGTTCCAGTAGCATGGGGTCTTGGGTCCTCAGGAATGGTGCTTCTGTTGATGGGATACTGCGGTGTCTTGGACCACAGAGGGTCGCTCGCTCCGAGCTCCGGCGTTCCGAACATGGCGGTCGGACCGGTCGGATCAGGAGGTAGCTCGCCTAGTTTACTCTGTGAGAACATCCAATCGAAGATATCCGTATAGTCATGGTCCCAATCCGGCAAGCTAGGGGACTGTGCGATCGGAGCGATGCTCCAAGGCTCCCCGGTGAACGGATTCTCCATCGTTATCTGGTTATAGAGAACGGCTGCCTCTACTTCGTGAGCGATATAGTCAGGCAGGGGAGGATCGATCGCCGGATTAGGTCTCTGACTTGGCTGATCATATTGATTATACGGCCATGTCAGAGCCTCGTTGCTATCGAAACGGGAAGCTCTTGCGTTGGTCATCTCCGGCATATTCGTCGTGATGAAGTTATTAAGATTATTCTGATAGGTTCCGACGTTATGGGTATTGATAAACATCCAATAGGCGAGATCTCTGTGAGCCTCGTTAACACTCGCTTCCGGTGAGCCGAATACCGGGGCCATAGGTGCACCCGCAGCGAAGAAGCCAGGGTAGGTGTTAATCAAGGTGTTCGTATACGCGCCACCCCATGAGAAGCCCGATACATAGATGCGGTTCGAATCTACTAACCCGCTAGCTATTAAGTCGTCGATAACCTTCTTAACATCTTCTGTTTGTGGAGTGGAAGTCCCATTATAGGAGATATTCAGAATATGGCTAGCATATGAGCCGGGATCCTGTTCCATCCTCTTCATCAGAGCAACGGAACCGTTGGCAGATTTCATCGACGCTTTCTGGTCGATCTGTGCCTGTGTGCCGCCGCGTGACATGCCGTGCGTATAGACATATAGCGGCAATCCTTGTACCTCCTCGCCAACGTCATCCTCGTGAAGGTAGAGTGCGTAATGGAGTGATCCGCTCGAATGTACTGTGAACTTATCAAGGATCGGGTTCACAACCTGCTCTTGCTTGAAGATGACGTGGCTGATCGGTTCGCCCTCCGTCAGCACGATGTCGCCGTTCTGAACGATGTTGTAATGTTGTCGGGTCGAGTTACTGCCATCTAGCGTGGTATTACCGCCGGCTTCCGTATAGAACTCCAGCTCGACGACGATGTAACGGCCACTTGCCAGTCCTTCCTGATAGTCCGGTGAATGGTGTACGTTCCCCAGATAGCCGCGGACTGTCGGTTCGTTATTCGCGTATACTCTTGCGATCTTACGTGTTCCTTCGAAGGTCACCGTGTCATCGGACAAGGTCGTGTTTCGAGCTGACACGGTGAATAAGCCCGGATGAAGCTCGGAGGCTAACGCTTCCTGCCCCTCGCCCAAGTCTATGATGACAGCTGTCGTGTATTCGCCTCTCGCGAAGTTGTCGTTCCATACGATGAAGGGAAGCTGATCAGCGGTCGGATCATTCATGAATGTCGCGTGGATCGTATGATCAGCGCCGATATCTGACAGCGTGAATGTGTGATCGTCTTCTATGATTACCGCATCCCCATCTACCGTTACAGTATCCACGATCTTGCCGTGATCAGGGATCAGGGTGAAGGTGACGTCTGATCCAGGAGCAACTCTCATCACATCGCCGGGTGGGTTCGGAGTGATGCTGCCGCCCGTATCCGTCAAGAGGGTGATGGAATGTCTCGTGTCCACTTCATCGGCTAAGATGAGCTCCAAGCTGTTGGTAAATGCAGCATCGCTGCCATAACCCGAGTCCGGTGTTCCGAAAGCAGAAACGACTTCATAACGGTCTCCACCAATCTCCGTCGAGTTATTAATATTCACTTCGAAGGTGAATGGGCCGGGCTCCAAGATCAAGTCGCGTCTCGGAACTCTGATCTCCACGATGTAGCCTGTGTCCGTGATCTCAGTCCAAGCCGCTCTGTCCGTATGGGACTGTCCTGAGAACACGCCCGTGGCACTGACGCGCCATTGGTTGGAGCCGCTGGATCCTGGGCCGACGAAGAACTCTAAGCTGTCGTAAGTATGATTGCCGCCATCCCCCAGATACAGATTGCTATCCTCTACCACTACGCGGGCATACACGTAGTCATGGTCCCACAGAACCTTTACCGTGCCCGTAGCATGGGGTCTTGAATCTTCGGGTACAGTACTTCTGTTGATGGGATACTGCGGTGTCTTGGACCACAGAGGGTCGCTCGCTCCGAGCTCCGGAGTTCCGAACATGGCGGTCGGTGTGTCATTTGCTTCTACGTTCTCGATGTTGTCGATGTCGTCGGCGAAGCTGACCGGTGGCATAAGCGACGTCAACAAGAACAAGCAACAGAGGAACGAGAACATTTTGTTACATCGTTTTAGCATTACTTGAAATCCCTCCTTTTTCGATTAGGTGCGGACATGGCTTACCCGCATTGTATTTGGATACATGGCCAATTTGACAACCACCCCCCACATATATGATGAGAATCCAGCGCGATTTATTCACTGTAATAATTAAAGATTTTCCCCTAGTAAAATTAGAAGTTAAGGACAATCCATCGAATTCAACTAATCAGATATGAGAATAGCTCGAATCGTAGGCTGCGAATACTCGGCGTACCCGAATGGGTTTGATAGTGCGATAACGGAGACATTCAATATATTGATAGAGATTAGGTATCGACAATCGTTCAGCTTATTCTGCCGGATCGTTAAAGATTTGTTTAAGTATCGAAAATGTCGAATAGATACGATTACCCGTGAACAAGCGATGTTAATCCTAGCCAATGCCATGAAGCTGACTGGCTTGAAAGGATTAGCAGAAGGTGAGCATGCAGCGACAAGCATAGCGTCGTACGAAGATGCCAGCCAAGTCGCCCAGTGGGCGATGACGGGTGTTGCGGATGCTGTAAGCTCGGGCATCGTTCAAGGTAGAAGTGATGGAAGGCTAGCTCCGCAAGCAAAGATCACGAGAGCCGAGGTAGTGGTAATGATCGAACGCTTGCTGCAAAACTCCGGACACATCAATAAAGAATGAATGTCGTATAGTGTGATGAATCGTAGGCCGTACTAACTATGGCTAGCTCATCATTATCATGATTAAGTCCGAACGTGTCAGCGTTCGGACTTAATTGCTTATACTAATGCCGACAATCACTACAATATGTATTAGTGGAAACTGCTGTAGGGCGTTCACCGAATGGAGTGTCAAATAATCTCTGGTGAAGAGACAAAGTGTGCGAGGAAATGTTAAAAGTACGATTGACTTATCGAGTGATAATTATATAATAAAGGTAACAGTTCCCACCACGCCTCTTAACAATGCGTACCAAGGTGGGCCTTTTTATGGATTTGGGGGAATAATTATGGATAAGGATTCATCCCATTCAGTTAAGGTACCTACTACTTTCGAAGAGCAAATTAACATTCTAAGAAGTCGAGGTCTTATTATAGTGGATGAAGACCTTGCCATACGAACGTTACAACGGATAAATTATTATCGTTTTAGTGCTTATGGGTTAAGTTTAAAACAAAAAGATCAGTTCCTCCCAGGCACAACATTCGAACAGATTGTATCCTTGTATGAGTTTGATCGGCGGTTTCGTTATTTAATTATGGAGATGACAGAACAGGTGGAAATTTCATTTCGTACGCACATTTCATATTATATTGCACACACATATGGTGCGATGGGACACTTAGATAAGAAGTATTTCGATAACCACGATATGTTTATAATCGAATTAGAAAAAGAGATACTACGTTCTCAAGAAATATTTATTAAACATCACATTGAAAAATACGATGGGCAAATTCCTGTTTGGGTCGCTATAGAAGTCCTTTCATTCGGTTCTTTATCTAAGTTGTTTTCAAATATGACGAACGATGCTCGCAATGAGATTGCTAGAAGGAATTATCGGGTCCCTGCTATTTATCTCGGGAGCTGGTTGAAGTGCTTGTCCTACATACGGAATATATGTGCTCATTACGGAAGGCTTTATAATCGCCCGCTTACGAGTAAACCTAGACTTGACCGAAAATCAAAGTACATTGGATTTTCTCAAGGTAAAATTTTTGCTCACATATACATTTTAAAGGAACTCATTCCCGATCGGAAGAAATGGATTGATTTCATTACGCGGCTTGATGCATTGATTACAGAGTATAAAGAAATTATCGAGCTTGATCGAATTGGGTTTCCTGAAGATTGGGAGGCTGTTCTGATGACAAAACAACTTTGATATGGTAAACACGAAGCCATCATATATGCTATTATCACTCAAGTCATGTGAAATACTGTGTGTCGTTCGTATACAAAATATTAGAATCATTAAACCAATATAATTCTTCAATCAGGCATCTACTGCTCTATAGTGCAATTAGATGCTTTTTTGAGTGCGTCCAGCATGGGCGCTATCTGTAGGGTTGAATACGCGAGGTTACTTAGAAGGGAAGAGTTCATCAACGGCACGAAGAGACTGAATCATTCACGCAGGGAGTGTATCGAAGAATGATCGAGGAAGTATTGTCACTCGGCGGTCATTCCATTCATTCGGAGCGCGATTCTTGAGCCAGAACATCATCGCTGTGTAAGGATATATCGTGATAAGGACTAACTCATCTAGATCAATATATTCATGGTTAAGGGGGAGGGGGATATTTGCTGGAATATAAGAAGTTGTTCGATTACATCATCTACTTCGAAGATGAAAACATACAATATTGCCAATGGGTAAACGTAGAATTAGGTGAAAAAGGAACCCAGATTTTACCTTATCCAAAGTATGACAATAAACTTCTGGAATTTATTCAGGCTGTTTACGATAGTGGCATAATGATGGATGACTATGTGATTTACTTCAAAGATAGAATAGGCTCCAGTAGTGATGTAATTAGCGTTATCCAGAATACCAATGAATTTGATATATTAAGAGCAGTGCTAACCTATTATGTGAGGCAGGAAAGGTTTCAAGAGGGTCTTTGGGGAAAAGCTGCTGAAGATAAAATCTTTCTAACTATTTTATTAAAAATGAGAGACTTAAATCTAGAGAAGAAAGACTTTTAAGTTCAAGGGGAGAGCAAAAATGAAAATCCATTATTTTCAGAGGTATCATTCCAAGGAAAATGTTTCTACAGGTAACACAATGCTGTTAATTTCTCGACTTTATCATTACTCTCCGACTAAGTTCCATGCTTTTTTAATCAGTTTGGTGTCAGGGGATATTCAAAATTTTGAAACGGATATTGTATTTGAAACTCAACTTAAAAGCGTAAAATCAGTTCCTGATGCTCAGATAAAGCAGAATAGTTTTAATATTATTATTGAAACAAAATTAGGTAAAAACTTCGATATTTCACAATTAAACAATCATCTTAAGGCATTTATAAATGAGGATTTTCAAATCCTATTAACACTAAGTCCTGATAAAATGACATCGAAACAAATGAATGAAGTTAAGTTAGCTATCAATGAAGAGAACAGTAAATACAGTAAAAATATTATTCATATAGACACGACTTTCGAACAAATAATTACACTAATAAGTGATGTTATCGATGATCGGGATTATGAATTTAACGAGATTCTTAATGATTACATAGAATGCTGTTCTCACGAAGGGCTTTTATCGAATAAAGATCGCTTGATGAGGGCAGTCACTGTTGGAAAAACATATGATGATAATATAAAATATAAACTTTACTATGACCCTGCCAATCGTGGTTATTCAGAACATGGTTTCTTAGCACTGTATAAAAATAAAGCGATTAAAGCCGTTGGGAAAATAATTAACGTAGTGGAAGCGGATGAGGTGAATGGTCAGTTAATTGTAAAATCAAGCACAATTGATCTAACGACTGAGCAAAAAAACAATATTTTATATGCGATAAATAGTTCAAAGACTTTTGGATGGAACGTAGAAAAGGATCATAAATTTTTCTGTGTTGATCAATTTGTAAGGACAGACTTTACCAAAGTGAGCAAGTTTCCACTTCAAGGCACTAAGTTTTTTGATCTAGACGAGTTATTAGGAAAAAATGCTGAAAAGTCATCCGAAAATATTGCAAAACTATTAAATGGACGAACTTGGAGATAAAGTTTTTATATTGAAAAAAATTAAATATTGAAATCAGAGTATGCATGTTATAATGGTGTTGGGATTTTGAGTAAATGTTGGAGGGTTGAGCATGATCCCCCAAAAAAATTGATCAGCAAACCGCAAGCGCAATTAAATCCATGCTTCAAAAATTGAACATCAATTATTCACGAGTGATAATTGATTTTGATAAAGAAACAGTCGAATCCCAGGACACTAAACACTCGGTTGATGATCTATTAGAAGCAGCTGGGGCTTTGTCACTAGAACGCGCTAAGGAGCTCCTTGATGAAGTTAATAAATCCCGCGAGGAATGGGATTAATGAGCAGAGGGTATTTGTTAGATACGACTTCAAATCATACATATAGGGGACTTTAAAAATGGTTGACATCTCAATGCAAATTGAAAAGATGAGAAAGCTTGAGGATGAGCATAAGAATCTTCATGAGTATGAGACAGATAACGTCTATGTAGCAATGTTAATTTTAGATAGAGTTCAGACATTGGAGAGAGAAATTCACTATTATAAATCAATGATTCGCCATATGTTAGAAAATGACTAATAAAGAATAACTTATTTTGAAAGGACGAGGTGAGTCAATGGAAAATGTGGAATTTTGACACACGTATTTACGTTTCAGAAAGCTAAAGGAAGCCAATTATTTGTTCCCTGTAAGTATTGTGACAAATTTAATAATGGTCAATTAAATATAGTTGAGACTGATGAGAGGCTTCGATAAACGATTCCGAAGGTAACCCATAGAGTAGCCTCGCTTCGAATTGAAGCAGGGTTTTCTTGTTGCGAACCTATGTTTGCTGACAAACAGGTGTCCGAAGGAGAATATATAGTATTAGGTACAAGGACGAAAAGAAGGAGGATATTGGCCATCTGAAACTCACCATAACAGCACGTTCTCGAATGTTATTGTGAGAGAGCGGTAATATGTCAGTCCGGTAGGTTGCGATAATATTGTAAAGTACATTCGAGGAGGTAGTAATCTTGATCCAACATTATAAGACTCATGCTTATCAAGTGATTAAAGCAGGAGGTGGAAGATACCAGGCTGTTAAGGTCCTATCAGAGCATGATAGCTACGAAGATGCATTAGATGCAACATTAACTGCGATGGAACAGGAATCAGAAGAAATAGAACAACAACAGGTTGCGGAAATGAGAGAACAAGGTATCAATGTTGTCACTCTGAAAGAGGCTATTCGGGGTATGTCGCCAGAACAACTAGCGAGATTCAATGAGGAGAGAAACAAGAAGTTTATCAATCCTATTCTGGATGGAAATATGGACAGACTTGAGCGGATGAGAGGTAAAATAAAAAATGAGTCTATGAATAATGAACGAGTAACATGAAACACGTCGAAGCATAAGGCCAACAAGATGAATATAGGACAACTGGATCAATGGATGTTCCATTCTATATTCGCTTGCTTCCCATGGTTACACGTGGACGTTTCCCCCAGGGTCGATAGAAAACCAATAGTGACTTCCCTATGACCGAAAATATCCCCTTCCTATCCGAATGTAGAAAAGCGCCTGATACAATTCTAAGCCAGTGTTATACCGCTTCGACGATATTCAATGTAATGTCTACTCAACAACTTACACGTTCTGGCTAGAATTCATTGTATACTCCTCTTGCGCACCAATCGGCTCCGTTTCTAATACTGATGTGATTGTTCACGAAAGTCCATATCACTATTCCAAAACGTAATTTCACGAAATTAAAAATAATCACTTGCCTTTTATAATTTCATCCAATAGAATGTATACATAGATTAAATTTAATTTAAGAAAGGCACGGATCGAATGGGGAGACTAAAGGAAGTGGTAGAATTCGAGAGCGGTTCGCCGCAATTTAGGATTAATGTCGCTTTAGATGAAGAAGCACCGCTGTACACCTATTATGGACAACAAGATCTTGAAGATGATTTGGTTGGACTTGCATCCGATGGGAGTGACAACAAACAAGTACGAACCTATGATCAGGTGAGCACATTATGTCAAGGTGATGTTGTATTTAGTCTGATATCAGGTAAATGCGCGATAGTGGGGGTGAACCATCAGGGATATCTTTACACGCAAAACTACGTCAGGTTAGTAGCTAATGAAGGAATCAATTCGAAGTATCTTGTATATTTACTCAACGAAGATCAATTCATCAAGAAGCAGCTTCAAGTGGGATTACAGGGTTCGCAAGTTCTGAAGTACACGCTGAAACAAGTGAAAGAGCTTGAATTACCCAAGATGCCGCGACTAGAAAAACAGCGAACGATCGGAGAGCTATATTTCAACCAGTTGCGACTAGTCGCGTTAAAGCAAAGAGCAGCAAAGTTAGAAACGATCATCATTCTGGAGAAGCTTAGGGGGGAGCAATAAATGAATGAACATCAATTTGAAACAGAATTAATCCAATATCTTACGAGTGGCACAATTACAGAACTTGAACATGATCGGAGAGGAATACATAACGCTGGTATCAAGGAATCAAGTACTGACTACGTAGTGAAGACAAAGCTATGGAAATACGAACCGCATATTAAAACGACAGAACAACTTTGGGATAATTTCAAGTCAATCCTCGAACAACACAATCAAAATACACTTGAACGTCCTTTAAGTGTTATGGAATTCAATCAGGTGAAGAAGATTATCTCCAATATCCAGACACCTTATGAAGCGGGTCAGTTCTTGTATGGCATGAATGGGGTATCGCAGATCGAAATTGATCTAGACGATGGACGACATGTGTTTCTTACTGTCTTTGATCAGAAACATATAGGGGCTGGTAACACCGTTTATCAAGTGGTTAACCAGATTGAACGGCCAGCAGTTATCGCAGGAAAGCAAGATCGTCGTTTTGACACGACGTTATTGATTAATGGTCTACCCATCATTCAAATTGAGGAAAAGCGCGATACACGAGATGTCAATGAAGCGCTTAATCAAATGCATCAATATGCGGATGAAAATCAATACCGTGATATCTTCTCAACATTACAAATTCTGGTAGCAATCACGCCCAACAATGTGAAGTACATGGCTAATACGACGCCGGATAAATTCAATAAAGACTTCGCATTTAACTGGCAACGCAAGAGCGACAATACCATCGTGCGCAATTGGAAGGAATTCGCAGACTCTATGCTATCGATTCCGATGGCGCATCAAATGGCTACCAACTACATGATCCTGGACGGAACAAGGAATAAACAAATGTTGAAAGTGATGCGTCCATACCAAGTGTATGCGACACAGAACGTCATCGAGCGTTTGAAAAGAGCTGATTTTGAATTCGGCATGAATAAAATCGGTTACATATGGCACACAACTGGATCTGGCAAAACGATCACAAGCTTCAAAACAGCATGGCTAGCAAGCCGTCTGCCGAGAGTGGACAAGGTAGTCTTCGTTGTGGATCGAATAGCTCTAACCAAGCAGACCAATGAAAATTATAGAGCCTATGACCCTGATGCGACAGATGATACATTCGGGAGTGTTCAAAACACAGAAAATACAACGGATCTGAGCCGTAAGCTTAAGAGTAAAGACAACAGTATCATCGTAACCTCTGTACAAAAACTCGACACTTTGGTGAAACGAAAATCCTTCAAGGCACCAGATAAGAATATCGTGTTTATCGTGGATGAAGCACATCGTTCAACAGGCGGCGACTCATTCAAGAATATCCAAAAAGCCTTTAAGAAATCCGCATGGGTTGGTTATACAGGAACACCGATGTTTGATGAAACCACCTCGGGACTACGGACGGAGGATATTTTTGGACCACTATTACATGCTTATACGATTCGTGAAGCGATTGCTGATCGTAATGTACTAGGCTTTAAGGTTGACTTTGAAACTACGATCGATGAGAAGCAGATGAAGGAGGTATATCTACCCGCGTTTTACCGCGAACGTTATCCAAAATGGAGCGATGAACGAATTCAAGAGAAGATCAACAATCTCTCACAAGAAGATATGGATGATGCGGTTGAACCGAGTTTCTACGACGAAAATCCAGATCATATCAAATTAGTAGTGGAGGATATCTTCAAGCATTGGCGCAACCGCTCTAATGAAGGTAAGTACAATGCTCTGTTTACAACCCATGTGGGTGGCGGTAAAGCAAGCACGCCTATGGCGATGATGTATTTCTATGAGTTCCAACGCGTCAACGAAGAAAATAGGAGAAATGGAGGACAAACATTAAAGGTTGCTGTTACGTTTAGCCAGAATTCATCCAATAATGATAGTATGCTTGCTACCAATCAAGGTTTGCATGATGCGATTAAAGCCTATAATGCTGAATTTGGCACATCATTTGGGATGGATGATGTTTCCGGCTATACACAAGACGTGACATCACGTCTGAATAAAACAGCTGCAGATGGGAACTTCTTGGACTTGGTCATTGTGGTGGATCAACTATTGACTGGTTTCGACGCTCCTGAACTTAACACACTCTATGTGGATAGGACATTGAAGGGCGCGGGGTTAATACAAGCTTATTCAAGAACGAATCGTATCGCAGACATGCAAGATAAACCGTGGGGACGTGTAGTGAACTATCGATGGCCTGCGCATAATGAGAAGCTCATGAATAAAGCACTTGCCATATATGCGAATAAAGACTCAGCTGTTCTATCTGAAGATGAGCAACGTGAATCGAATCAAAAAGATGGTATCATAGCTAAACCATTCGAAGATGTCTTCCATGAAGTGAAAGAAGTGGTGGGGAAACTAAGTAGCTTAACGACAGAGTTTCAGCAATTACCACCATCTGAAAAGCAAAAGGACTATATGCTTGAATTACTACGAGAATACAACAGGGGAATGGCAAAATTAAAGCAATACGATCCAGTTGAAGTGGATGGTGAAAAAGTCGGATTTAACTATGATGATCCAGACGAGTTAATAGAGAAGTTGGGTATGACTTCAGAACAAGAGGTCATGTTGACTACAGTTCTAACCAATGAATTGAAGTCGCATATTGCAAAAGAGAAGAAAATTCCCGTCTATCAGATCGAACTGCGGATGATCCACGTGAAAGATGTAAAGGTAGACTATGATTACCTGACAGAACTCGTGGAGCAGTTATTGAACCAGGTTCATGAAGGCAAGGATGAAGAAGCGAAAGAGACGCAAGATAAAATCAATCAGTTCGCCAATGGGTTGGATGATCGTAACTATGCGAACAAGATTATGAACGCGGCCGCCGCTATCATGAAGGGTCTCTTCCCACCTGCGGGCTCCGACTTCAAGTATCCTGCTAAGCTAAGTGATAGTGAACAGATCATCCAGCAAGCGAATAATATCAGCCTGGATCGCGTCTTCCTAGACTTCCGAGTGAAGTGGGGAATCACGGAAATTATCACAAGTGCCGGTATGCGGGAGTTGTTCAGCCGTCACCGGTACGGTGTGCAGGATCTAGATGATACGGGTCAACTCCGTGACATCATCGCTCAAGCGAGTATAGAGTACACAACGCTATCTCATGACGAAGAAGTACAGTCAATGTCACGAATTAAATATCGAAATAGCTTGAGAGATGCCATATATGAACTAGCGGATGAATTGGCAGAAAGATAAACTGGTCAAAGAAGAGTTGTGGTTATCTCTAATACGGAGATACCACAGCCATCATCTGACGAATGGCTAGTGTAGAAACTGTATACACCGCTAAGAATAATACAATACATTCGAGGAGAGCTAAAATGAGCGACAATAAAGAAAATGTACCTAAGATTAGGTTTCCTGGATTCACAGATGCTTGGGAACAGCGTAAGTTGGGGGAAAATCTTGTCTCCATACAAACAGGAACTAACTTACTGGGTTCTGAAACTAGTTTGGGCATACCATTATTAAAAATGGGAAATATCCAAAGAGGATATTTTTCCTTAAATAAGCTTGAGTATATAAAGGAAGAACAAGAAGTGGAATCATATAATATTGCGCAGTATGGTGATTTTTTATTCAACACTAGAAATACCCTTGAACTTGTTGGGAAAGGAGCAACCTGGACCGGAGAAAGCGGGAAATACGCTTTTAATAGTAATATAGCGCGATTAGGGTTTGATGGAATTGATACTATTTTTTTTAACTATTTGTATAATACTCAACAAATGATCACACAAGTTCAAGCTAGGGCTGTAGGGACTACAAGCGTTGCAGCAGTTTATCCAAGAGACTTAAATTCAATTAATTATCATTTGCCAAGTTTGGATGAGCAAAAGAAAATAGGCCGATTTTTCTTGCAACTCGACAACCTCATCACCCTTCATCAGCGTAAGTTAAATAACGTGAAAAAAATGAAGGCTGGGTTACTTCAAAAGATGTTTCCAAAAAATGGGGAAGAGTATCCTGAAGTTCGTTTCCCTGGATTTACTGACGCTTGGGAACAGCGTAGGCTGGGGAAAATGGGGACTACATTCACTGGTTTATCGGGAAAAACTAAAGAAGATTTTGGACATGGTGATGCCAAGTTTGTAACCTATGTTAATGTTTTTAGTAATGTAATTTCCGATCCAAAGGGTGTAGAAAGTACTGGAGTTGATAATAAACAAAATGAAGTTAAGTACGGCGATGTATTCTTCACAACGTCATCTGAAACCCCTGAAGAAGTTGGTATGTCGTCTGTATGGCTTGAAAACACTGATAATGTGTACTTAAATAGTTTCTGTTTTGGTTACAGACCGACAGTTGAATTTGATCCATTTTTCTTGGCATTTATGTTACGTTCACCAAGAGTTCGAGAAAAAATTGTTTTTTTGGCTCAAGGTATCTCGCGCTATAACATATCTAAGAACAAGGTTATGGAGACGGAAGTTCCTGTCCCAACACTGAATGAACAACGTAAGTTAGGTGCTTTCTTTAAACACCTCGACAACCTCATCACCCTTCATCAGCGTAAGCTGGAACATATGCAAGAACTGAAGAAAGGACTGCTACAACAAATGTTTGTTTGACGGGAGGAGTGCGTTATGGCACTAGAAAACAGGTTGGGAATTTCAGATTCTTTGGAGCTTGCACGTGTTGAGGAAAGAATCAGTAAGAAGAGAGCTCTTGAAATGTTTGAATCGGGATTGTTAGATACTTTAGAAGTCGGAACATTTCAAGCATTATCCGAAATTCACAAGTGCCTGTTCGCGGATATTTATGATTTTGCCGGCAAAATACGTGATGTTAACATCGCAAAAGGCAATTTCCGGTTCGCACCGGTTATTTATCTTGAATCTGCACTTGAACATATCGCAAAAATGCCACAAACAAACTTTGATGAAATTATAGAAAAATATGTTGAGATGAATGTGGCGCATCCCTTCAGAGAAGGAAACGGAAGAAGTGCGAGAATATGGCTTGACACCATATTAAAGAAGGAACTGAGGCAAGTTGTCGACTGGAGCAAGGTCGATAAAGAAGATTATCTGCTAGCAATGGAAAGAAGCCCCGTTAAGGACGTAGAAATCAAGCTTCTTCTTAAAGCGGCGCTTACCGATAAGATCAATGATCGCGATGTTTATATGAAGGGCATCGATGCTAGCTATCATTATGAAGGTTATAACGTGTATAAGACAGAAAGTCTCAAAAATGAATAATAACACGATTGTCTAGGGAGGAAAACAACACAATGAGTAAGAAACTACAAACCTTAACAACCAAACTATGGGCTATGGCGAACGAACTTCGCGGAAACATGGACGCAGCAGAATATAAGAACTACATACTAGCATTTATGTTTTATCGTTATCTATCCGAGCATCAGGAACGGTATCTAGTCGATAATAATGTTATTGATGTTGCGGAGGGCGAATCAATCAATAAAGCCTACCTGGAACAAGCGAATGGCGATGACCTGAATGACTACTTAGAGGATATTTCCTCAAGCCTAGGGTATGCAATAGCCCCTCTTGATACCTGGGAGTCCCTAGTCCAAAAAATTGATAATAGCATGGTAGTTCCTAGTGATTATCAGACTCTATTTGACAACTTCAACAAGAACACTGAGCTAAACAAAGAAGCCACGAAAGACTTCCGTGGAGTCTTTAATGATATCAACCTTGGGGATTCTCGTCTTGGTTCATCTACCAATGAACGTGCAAAATCACTTAATCGTATCGTAAAGCTAGTTGATGGTATTGATTACAAAGGTGAAGGTGGCCAAGATATACTAGGAGCAATCTATGAGTATCTAATCGGTCAATTTGCAGCAAGTGCTGGGAAAAAGGGCGGAGAATTTTACACGCCACATGAAGTTTCGAAAATCTTGGCAAAAATCGTTACAGATGGTGTGGAAGAATCAGATAAAACTTTTTCAGTGTATGACCCAACCTGTGGATCTGGATCACTGCTGTTAACTGTTCAGAGTGAGTTGCCTGGTGGATATAAACCGGGAGCGATTAAATTCTTTGGCCAAGAGAAGAATACGACGACATACAACTTAGCTCGTATGAATCTGATGATGCACGGTGTTTCCTTCAACAATATGACATTGTCAAATGCTGATACACTTGAAAGTGATTGGCCTGACGGTCTCGATGCAAAAGGAGTTGATCACCCACGATCCTTTGACGCAGTGGTGGCGAATCCTCCATATTCAGCTCATTGGGACAATAATGAATCAAAACTAAAAGATCCACGGTTTAGCGAATATGGAAAACTAGCTCCGAGAACCAAGGCTGATTATGCATTCATATTACACAGTTTGTATCACTTGAATGATACTGGAACAATGGCGATTGTACTACCACATGGTGTGTTGTTCCGAGGTGCAGCAGAAGGGGAGATTCGTCGAACTATTATCGAGAAGAACTACCTTGATACGGTTATAGGGTTGCCGGCAAACTTGTTTTACGGTGTAAGTATCCCAACCACGATACTAGTATTTAAGAAAAATCGTAAAACAAAAGATATCCTATTCATCGACGCAAGCAATGAATTTGAAAAAGGTAAGAATCAGAATAAACTTACCGATGAAAATATTAATAAGATTATAGAGACTTACCGCAATCGTGTTGATGTAGATAAATACGCTCACGTTGCTTCACTTGAGGAAATCAAGGAAAATGAGTACAACCTAAATATTCCTCGCTACGTGGACACTTTTGAAGAGGAACAAGCCATTGACCTCGATGAAGTGAATAAGTTGTTAGAGCAAGATAGGCAAGAGATCGCTGAACTTGAAGCTAAAATCAACGAACAATTGAAAATACTGGGCATTAATGTGTGATTAGTGATGAGAGGGTCAAGGAGATTTATTTCCTGGCTCTTTTTTTTCTTTCGCTTGGGAACAGCGTAAGTTGGGGGAGATCGCGTCTAACACTCATGGTGGAGGAACACCAGCAACGAGTAATGAGGTATTCTGGAATGGAAATATACCATGGATACAATCATCTGATTTAACTGAAAATGAAGTGTTCGGGGTTTCACCAAGAAGGTATATTTCTGAGGAGGGACTAAAAAATTCTGCAACCAAATTAGTACCTGAAAACTCTATTGCCATTATTACTCGTGTAGGGGTTGGAAAGCTTGCTCTAATACCATTCTCTTATACTACTAGTCAGGACTTTTTGTCTTTGAGTGGCCTTAATATCGATCCATGGTTTGGTGTATACGTCTGTTATAAAAAAATCCAAAATGAATTACATAAAGTCCAAGGAACATCCATTAAAGGAATTACAAAAGATGAGCTTCTTGAAAAGAATATTTTAGTGCCTGAGTATGGAGAACAAAAGAAAGTAGGGAAATTCTTCAAAGACCTGGACAACCTCATCACCCTTCATCAGCGTGAGTCGTGAGCCGGTGGTGATGTTTAGCTTAAACTGGATAATGAACGCATTACGAGATCAATGTCTTTGTTCTCCAGTTCCTGAATGATATGAAGGTACGTTTTCTGAGTTGTAGTCATACTCGCATGCCCTAGCCGTCGGGCCACACTAGCGATCGAGACACCTGCAAATAGTAAGAGTGATGCATGGGTATGTCGTAAGCCATGAATGGAGATGTTGGGAACATTCGCTTTCTTGCATAATCGCGTCAACACAGAATTTACAGTTGAGTTATAGATCTTTTCCTTGCTGCGAACAAAAATAGGTATATCCTCTGGCAGTCCCTTTAGTAATTGAGAAAATTGTATGATAGTTTTCCAGTCAAGTTGAATCTTCCGCACGGATGATTGGTTCTTGGTCGGTAAAAATCCACCATCGCCCTTATAGTCCCAGGTCTTATTGATCGTCAATGTCTGATGTGTAAAGTCAAAGTCTTTAGGAGTTAACGCTAATGCTTCTGAAAATCTCATACCCGTTTTTGCAAGCAGAAGTATAAACCAATCCCAATTGATTTCTTGCTTCAAGTTTAAATTCGCTAGCATGGTATGAAGCTCAAACTGGTTTAAATATTTTGGTTTCTTATCACGAGGCGGTTTACCCTTGATGATCGCTTTGCGTGTTGGGTCGCGTTCGATCAATCCTTCATCCACCGCATCAAGAACTGCTCCTTTAAGTTGATGATGAAAATCCATCGTAGTTTGACGTTCATGTACTGCAGCATAGTCATTAAGTAGTTGTTGATAAGAAATGCGTGTCACTTCGCACAGTTTCAGGTCAGGCACTAACTTAGCCAACCACTGATGTGTCATTAGATATTTTCCCATTGTAACTGACCGTATAGCACCTTCTTTGTAAACTGTGATCCAGCGTTTGTAGTAAACGTGAAAAAGTTCGCTCTTGATAGTTTCTTCAACCATAGTTGCATCCTCCCAGTGATTAATATAATCACGGCTCACGCTGATGAGGGGGATTCTAAGAGAGAATAACGATATTCAGTTTTAAGGCTTATACTCTATGAATCTATCCCTCCTTGTCGAAACCGAACATTCATTCGCTGACAAACTGTTGTCATATTCTTATTGTAAAATGGAAATATAGGTGTCGAAAGAAGGAGAATAAACCTATATTGTGGAAGTATGAACAAAACGTATTGGTCAGTTTCTTTATTTTTATGATGGTAACCATTTGAGGGAGGGGTTGCATTGGAGATTCTGAAAGGGCTTTCAACGAATGTACAACCACAAACCGATAGTTCGGTATATCAATCACAACAGCGTGAATTCACGTATAATCAGCGGCTGTTCCGGAGGATAAAGAAAGAGTTCCACAGAAAGGTGCTAATAGGGGACATCATAATTCATGATGAGGAATATGAACGACTAGTTGAATATATGAGATTGAAATGCCAACATATCATCAGATCTGGAAGGCCTATAGAACCTGATCCTGTATATGCTACAGCATTAGTGCAAGTAGGAATTCGCCATTATAACGGTAATTATTGGGGCAATGTTGCCCAAGTTATTGGAAAACCTCTTACTGCAGCTCATCAACGAAACATCGGGGAATCGTTCATTGTTACTCTTCGGTACTATAAAAAAAAGATGCTAGATAATAGAGAATGGGTTAATAATATCTTACTTCATGGATTCGTATCAAATCACTATACATTTGAATTATTTGAATTTTTGTTCAAATATTACGATCTTGATCTAGAGCGGGACTTAGAGCGCAATACGACGGAGATGATGGATAGCCTGATGGAGATTGCCCAACGCGATGATAATACCGGGAGAACCTATCTTCTAGTTAAACAGACGGCGAATGCGTTAGCTGTTAACAACAAAGGCGGAAGAATACGAATTCGTAGACTACTAAGAATGATCGATCGGGCCTTCTGGGATCAGAGTATACCTCAAAATCCTGTAAGTCGGTTATCTATCTTATTCAATCAGTGGGTCAGTCAATCAGATGAATTTCAGTTGCAGTATAACCGTCATCGATCATCAGAGAGCTCGTATAGAGGCCGGAGAAGTTTCTCTTCCCCGTATCTCTTTTGCGACTTTCACTCCACAGTTTTTAATATAAAGCTACCTACTCAAATGGTGAAAGCCGATGATCTGAGCTCGGTAGTTTGGAGAATATCTATTGGGAAGCAACCGCCATTAATCGTACACACCGATATGTATCCAGCCATTACCGGCTACAAGACGGATGAGTGTATGATTCCATTATCATCTGACGACTTATTCGAACAGATCGAGTTTGAGTTACTCCGTGACGGGGAGCGTGTTCGCTTCTTCAGAATTAGTGAGGATTGCATTCGTTTCTTCGATCCATCGGGCAATTTCCTATTGACTGATCAGAACCTGCCGCGTCAAAAGGTTTATGCATTTACAAAGAGCAATGAGACACCTATCTCTGATGCACTCATTGAGAACGCACCTGTTAAGGGTCTAGTACGATCGTACTTCGAATTCGAAATCGGAGATATCGTCCGACTTCCAGACGGACATGCGATCTCGATTGGCAAACGTGTCGAAGAGGGGATGCAGCTAAGAAATAGACAGCAGGGAGTAATTTGCTCATATGAGGATATAGAACTGCCGATTTATTCGCAGGCGCCTAGTATTTTACTTAAAATTAATGAAAGAAAGGCAAGCGGAACCCTAATAATAATAAATGATAGACGTTATCGCTTGTTCGATATTGAGGCTACTAAGATCGAATTACCCGAACGAACAGAAGATATTGGTTATCTAATTAATCTTGAAAAGCATGGTTGTGTACAGGATGGTAGGTATCAAGTTTATGTAGATGTACCAAATGATAGAACGAATCGATCTTGGGAATATGTACTTATAAGGGGACTTTCCTATGAATTTGAGGATGCGCCTTACATCTTTCAAACTCGAGGAACGATAAAATTTCCTGAGTCGCTTGCGCTCAAACCGCGTGATGTTCATCTGCAAAAAAATAATGATGAAAATTCCTACAATTTTGAGATTAGCCCTCAGCAAGATACATTATGTTTTCAATATAGCACGAGTAGCGATGTATTGATCATGCATTTTAGTATTCCTTCGTTGATGTGGAAATTTGATGATGGTCCTTGGCAACTAGAGAAACCGGGTGACCTTTGGTATACCGAGCTACCACAATTCATCTATGTGAAATATCCAAACAGTAATATGGCATTTTCATGGGATGAGGATGGATTGGACGATGATGCTCAAGAGCAACGCTTGAAATTTCAGAGTACAAAGTTCAATGATACATATGTATGTGACATGACACGTGTTCGATCCTGGTTAGGACGGGAACAAATTCTTCGTCTGGGCTTTTTAGAACTAGAGAATAAGAAGATCGAATTTTTGAGGATAATTACGAGAAGCGTCGTTGTCTCTTGTCTCTTGAGAGGTGATTTTCAGAACAATATTTTACAAGGTGAACTAGATATCGTAGGTAAATCTAACTATTATGTGGACATAACAAAATTCGATACGAATGAACGATTAGTTGAAAAACTTCATGTACAAGACGGTATATTCTCTATTCCATACTATTCAGGCAGCGGTGTATTTAATGTGGATGTTTGGGAGGATGAAGAAGATGATACAGGTTTCGGGCTAACGAATTACTACCTAGTGGAATCGATCAAGCAAGGTCTAACCAACCCTTATGATCTTCGTGGGAAATCATTGAAGCTTCGCTATGTGAAGAAAGGTATGGCCAGCTTGTTTCAGATGAGCTTCTCTGGTAATTATGTGATTCGAAATCTAGAAAGGAAGGTAGATGGAAATATAAACATTTATAGTGGAAAACTATTCATCCTATCGTCACCACTACCACCAATCGATATAACGCTTGAATTCCCTGACTTGAACAAACTTCAATATGCATACCTTTCATTCTTCGATGGATATGACGATGTGGAATTTCTATATGACCACCACCGGAAGTTTATCGTTAAGTCAGAACAAAGGGGGCTCACTAGGTCTGTTAGGTACAGACGTTATGAGAGCTTGTATCCAGAAGATTACGTCTATGTGATGGATTTCATCGAATAACACTACAATACTCTAGGAGGAAACTCATGGTATTCTCACCTGTTACAGCATCCAAAAACGTCGTTGAAAAATATAAACGCTATCTGTCTACTATATTCAAGATTAATCATCCCATTTACTCGAAGCAGTTTGAGAATGAGTTGAATCGATCGGATATGTTCGCTAAAGGACCCTATCTAGATGTTACAGATGCATTCTTAAAAGGTAGAAGTATCCGTGAACTTATTCAAATCGGGATACTACCCAAAGGCTTTCAACGAATTAATATGCCATTAGATCGCCCACTTTATCTTCACCAGGAAGAGGCGATTATGAAGGCAACTCAAGATAAAAATATAGTTGTATCCACAGGTACTGGTTCAGGAAAAACAGAAAGTTTTTTGATCCCGATATTACGTGAATTGATATTACAACATGAGCAAGGAAGACTAACACCAGGTGTTCGGGCATTGATCATATATCCTATGAACGCATTAGCTAATGATCAGGTTGAACGACTGCGTGAGTTGTTATCAGATTACCCGGAGATAACGTATGGCAGTTATACTGGCCAAACAAAACATCAATACAACGAAGCCTTAATCGAGTATAAGAAATTAAATAACAATGAGTCACCAATACCAAACGAGCTGATCTCTAGAGATAAAATGAAGGAAAACCCACCTCATATCCTTATAACTAATTATGCGATGTTGGAGTATCTAATGGTACGCCCAGATGATAATGTGTTCTTCGATGGTCCGTATTCTGAATATTGGAAACACATCGTTTTAGATGAGGCCCATGTTTATAGTGGATCCACCGGGATTGAGGTTTCTATGTTACTTCGACGTCTGAGTGCCAAGTTAGGCAAAGATAAACTGCAGTATATATTAACGAGTGCTACCTTAGGCGGTGAACAGGATAATGAAGAGGTTACTTTGTTTTCAGAAAATCTTAGTAACCAACCATTTCGGGCACAAGATGTTATTCGTGCTAAGAGGATGCGACTCGAACCGGAAGGCAACTTATCATCTGTGCCGATTAAGTTCTATCAAGAAACTGCAACATTAATTAAACGTGATGTGGATTCTCGCGAGATCCTGTCCAAGATAGATGAATATACAAGTAAACGAAAAGCTAACACTTCTAACCCAGAAGAGGCTCTTTATGAGTTTTTGTTGCAAGATCAAAACTATTGGATAATACGAAGCCATCTACAACAGCCGAAGACAGTTGCATCCTTAGCATCTTCGTTGGAATGGTCATTACAGGATGTGGAAGATTTTGTTGCTGTAGCTTCGAAATGTGAAAAGAATGGTGACCGATTATTTGATGCGCGTTATCATATGTTTTTACGAGCGACAGAGAGTGTCTTTATTACCTTGAATCCAAACGGTAGGGTTTTTCTCAATCGAAAAAAAAAGCATGTTGAAAATGGTGCATCCTATCATGTGTTTGAAATTGCCACTTGTTCTTCATGTCATGATATTTATCTCACTGGAAGGATCGAGAATAGTTACCTTAATCAATATGACTCGGTCGATGATGACCTTAAAACGATATTCTATCTAGGAAACCAAGTTTCGGATAGCGATGCAGACCATGCGTTGGAAGATATAGAAATCTCACATGAAGCATATGATTTGTGCCCTCATTGTGGATATATTATGCGTGCTGGCTCGACTAGAACCGGCTGCGAACATGAACGGAGTTCTTATGTTCGTGTTCAACGGATTAAGACGGGAGATACGTCTAAGCCTCTGACCAAATGCGTTGCTTGTGAGAATACGAACAGTTTCGGTATTCTGAGAATGTTCTTTACAGGCCAAGAAGCTGTCACGAGTGTCGTAGGGACGGCCCTCTTCGAGGAATTACCAGCTTATGAAGTAAAGAGGGAAGTTGTTGTAGAAGAAGATGATAGCGGGTTTAATTTGGGAGGCGTTAGTGAAAAGTCGACTAAGATTGACTTAGCGAAACAATTCATAGCTTTTTCTGATAGCAGGCAAGCTGCGGCATTCTTCTCTAGTTACTTCGATCAGACATACCGTAATATCTTATACAAGCGCTTGATCGTGGAAACATTATTGGATGTGGAATATGGGAGGGATGGTAAATCAGTTCACGAATTCGTTGAAGACCTTATCTATCAATTCGAGAAGTTTGGTGTTGCATCTGAGAGTAAAGATATGACACGCAAGGAAGCGTGGAAGGCAGCACTTCAAGAGGTTGTTGACAGCAACGGAAATACATCGTTATATAACTTGGGCTTCTTGAGCTTTACCTTTGATTCCGAGCTCTTACAGGGCAACGCAAAATATAATATAACTAAAGATGAAGTGTTAGCAATATGTAATGTGTTTGCGATGGGGATGATGTCTGATGCCGCTATTCATTATGAGATAAATCTGAATAGCGCGGAACGAGAGTACTTTACACATGGCGGAATTGAATATAGCTATACTTTATCAGATGCCAATCCTAAAACTTATCAGCGTTCATTCATACCTTCAAGTGCTAGGGAGAACATGTCAAATAAGCGTCTTGATTATTTAAGCAGGGTCATGCAAAAGTCTGGGAGAGAGTTTACTGCCAAAGATCTTGGATCTTTGATTCATGGTTTTTGGAAGTTATTTGTAGATAGAGGATTCATACATGCCCAACAAGGTAAATATAAAATAGATCTGCGTACTATTCGAATCAAAAGAGGTGAATCGTGGTATAGATGTTCCAAATGCGCGAAGGTCACTGTTCATAATGTACATCATGTATGCCCGACGTATAAATGTACAGGGAAACTTGAATTAATCGAAAGACAAGAAATTTTTGATAACAACCATTACTATCATATGTATCAAAATCTTGATATTCGTGAACTTCGAGTCGTCGAACACACAGCGCAGTTGAACAAAGAAATGGCATATGACTATCAGAAAAAGTTTAAACGTAAGGAGATAGATGTACTAAGTTGCTCCACTACTTTTGAGATGGGCGTAGATGTTGGCAGTTTGGAGACGGTATTTATGCGAAATATGCCACCTTCTCCATCAAACTATGCACAACGTGCTGGTCGTGCTGGTCGTAGTAAGCAGGCGGCCGCTTATGCTATTACTTTCTGCAATAAGAGCTCTCATGATTTTACATACTTCAAGCATCCTGAGCGCATGATTAAGGGTAATATCCAGCCACCGAAATTTGTTGTAGAGAACGAAAAGATAGCCATTCGTCATGTCTTTGCCTCCGCTTTGTCTTTCTTCTGGAGGAGATATCCGTCATATTTTTCCGATGCATTTGATATGGCGGAAGGGACGGCAGATAAGTTAAGGGGGGTGGACGTGCTACATTCATACTTAACAGATAAACCTTCTGATCTCAAAGCATTCTTAGTACGTTTCTTACCGGATAATTTAGTAAAGAAGTTTGGTGTAGAGAATTTTGAATGGATGTCTTTACTGCTATCTTCTGATTCTAACTCACCTGGAACTTTGATAAAGGCCGTCCGAGAATACGAATATGAAGTCAAACAGCTAAAAGAAGCTATTCAGCGAAGTCAGGAATCACGGCAGAATCCATATCAACTGTATCAACGGCTCAATGTGTTTGAAAAGGAAAATATCTTAACTTATTTATCTCGGAAAAATGTATTACCGAAGTATGGCTTTCCAGTTGATACGGTTGAGATGGGGATTAAAGATCGAACAAATCGAATAAAACTCGGCTTGCAATTACATAGAGATCTGTCAATGGCGATTTCCGAATACGCACCGGGTTCACAAATTGTCGCAAATGGAAATCTCATCACAAGCCGCTATATTCGGAAGGTTCCAGATATGAGTTGGCGACAATATGACTACATACAGTGTAAAAGCTGCATGACATTGAATATGGATCAACATGTTCAGGAAGATGAATATTCGAAACTATCTTCTTGTAGATCGTGCGAAGAAAGCTTGGACATTACAACCAGAAAAGTATTTTTGGTACCCGAATTCGGTTTTGAAGCTGACGGTGACCATATTACTAGACCCGGATTGAAAAAACCGAAGCGCACTTATCGAAGTGAAATTTCTTATGTCGGATTTCAAAATAGACTTGATACGTATCAATATAAGATTGGAAATGCTAGTTTCGAGTTAGGGATGAGTCAATCTGACGAGATGGCCGTGCTTAATGATTCCAATTTTTATGTTTGTGAACAATGTGGATACACGGAACTCCAAGACAAAGAGTTCAAATCATTAATAAGGAAAAAACACAAAACACCTTCAGGCTACAATTGTCGAAATGATGGAACACATACATTGAAACGGTTCTCTATTGGTTATCGTTTTGAGACAGACGTTGTGCAATTAAAGTTTCTTAATCCCGATATCACTAATTGGGAAGATGCATTATCGGTATTGCATGGGGTGTTAAGAGGGGTGTCAACTCTTCTAAACATCGAACAAAATGATATAGCCGGTTGTTTACAATACTTCTACAACGATATATCAGGGCGAGCGAACTATGCCATGATTCTTTATGACCGAACGCCCGGGGGGGCAGGTCATGTTCGTCGACTTAATAATCCCAATATATTAGAAAGAGCTCTGACTGAAACGTTACATCTCATGCAAGAATGTGACTGTGGCGGGGAAGAAGGGGACAGCTCATGCTATACGTGCTTAAGGGGATACTACAACCAAAAATATCATGACCTACTTAATCGACGTGTAGTGATTGAATTTTTGAAGAGGGTTTTATCTTAAGTAGATGGAAATATCGATGGAATCTACTTGAAGGAGGGGCGAAGATGGTAAGCATTGAGTTAAATCTATTAATGCAATTAGCATACTAGTGTCCAAGATAACAAGATGGGGGGATAAGAATGCTGGGGGAAATTTACTTAGTACGAATTGAGAAGAATCGAGTAGTACCCGTTATCTGCTTGGTATACAAAAAAGATCTTGAAGAAATGCACACTGCCCAAATAAGGAAGGCGAATCAAGTAGATTTATTTAACACTTATGATATAAGAACAAGGATGAAATTGAATCGGGAAAGGAGCGAAAAAGATCAGATCAGGAATCCAAAAAAATATGAAATTGACACAGTGTTTATCGGGAGTCCAAAAGGTCTGAAATCGGAGTCAGTTGTTATGGTTTCAAAGGCCCATCTAATTAGACCTAATCAGATTATAAGAAAGTTAAGTCAGGTTTCAGAGAAGTTGGTTAAGGCATGCTTGGCTCTCCAAGTCGAAGTCAATCATATCAATAAGTTGAAAAAAGAATTGGGAATGTTAAAAAAGAAGATCCAACTCGCTAAAATGAACAATGAGAGATACTCTGATTTGGAAAAACGCTTTGAGCAAATTAGAGACGAGATTGGTTATCCAGAGTACAAAGATTCTGACCCATCAGGCTATCTAAACTACAGGGAGGTTCCCAATAAAGGTTATATTAGGATCTTCTTTGGGGGGCGTTAAAACAGCAAATAGCAGAGAAAGTCAGTGTGAGAGACGAAGAGGATAGCAGTTTCCTAAGTAGATAATAAGCTGAAATACATCAGTCCTGAAAGCGTCCTCTCTAATTATTTGACCCTAGTGGTGTGGAACCGTCAAGTTCTTTTGAGCAGATTCTGCTAAATAACTTTAACTTTCAACACCTGTCTACTGCCAGGTATGGTTTCTTGATATATGAGTCGGAATCTGTCTCCGCTCAACTTTATGACCTTGATCTTGTGCATCAATCCGAAGCTAATGACCAAGGAGCAGCTGCAGGAGTGGTTGGCAGGAGCCAACTGGCATTCGCCTGCTGAGTACACGGTAGCGAGAGTCGCTGCGGAAAGTCTGTATGCGACTGAGCTAGCGGTGGAGTGGATAGAGTCACAGGATGAATTGGTCGCTGTAAGCGGATGGAGCACGTATGCCAACTATGTGTCGATCGCACCGGATGAATCCCTCGATATAGAGGAGATACGCGCTTACTTGATACGAGTGCGTGATATCATCCACAGCGAGCGCAACTGGGTCCGTTATGTGATGAATACGTTCGTTATCTCAGTCGGCGTATACGTTGAGGCTTTGACGGAGGAAGCGAGATCGGCAAGGTGCATGTGGACGTCGGCAACACGGCATGCAAAGTGCCGTTTGCAACGGAGTACATCGGCAAGATCTAGGAGAGGGGGCGCATCGGCAGCAAGAAGACTTGTATCTGTTAATGTTTGATGAAGGTAGACGAAAAGAGCGCCCTTATAGCTGGGCTCCGAATGCCATGCATTCATTCCACTAGCTATAAGGGCGCTCTTCGTGTGTGTGACTGTCGTTTAATCGAAGCTTCTCATTGCACTTGTTTTTCTTTGTTCATTTTCTTCGAGATGTTCTCAGTGAGACGGTCGAGTATGATCGCTAGGATCACGATGCCAAGCCCGCCTACCGTTCCCATCCCGATATTCAGAGACTGCATCGATCGTAAGACGACGTTACCCAGTCCACCTGCACCGATCATGGATGCGATGACGGTCATGGATAGAGCCATCATGATGCATTGATTGACGCCGGCCATGATGGTGGGCATCGCGATCGGTAGCTGTACGTCCTTCAGTGTCTGCCAGCGAGTGGAGCCAAATGCGTGCGATGCTTCGACGAGCTCCTTGGATACTTCACGTATACCTAGTATAGTTAGACGCACCGCCGGGGGCATCGCGAAGATCATCGTGGCGACCAGTGCCGCAACTTTCCCCATACCGAAGAACATAACAGCAGGAATCAAGTAAACAAAGCTAGGTAAGGTCTGCATAAAATCAAGTATCGGACGCACGATGCGTTCCAATATAGAGCTTTGTGAAGCGAGGATACCGATCGGGATGCCGATGACGAGCGTGATTAGAGTGCCCGACAGCGCCAAAGCGATGGTAGACATCGTCTCATCCCATATGCCAATACCATACACGAGTAGCAATCCCATGAAGGTGAATATCCCGATCTTATAATTTGCGAGCCACCCAACGAGTAACGCGATGATGATCATCATCACCATCTCAGGCGGCCATAGCAATACGTTCTCGAACCCTTCAATGATCTCTCCGATGAAGCGACTTGCAGCCCGCAGTGTAGGACTTAGATGATAATTGATCACTTCAAAGGCATCGTTGATCCAGTCCGCTAACGGAATCGTAAATTCAATCATCTCCGTTACCTCCTTCGGCTATTCGGCTAGTTTAGCCATCACGGCACCGCGGACAATGATGCCTTTGAATGTTTTTTCTTCATCCACGACTGCAATCGGCAGGTTTTTCCCCGTCAACAGCGGATACATGTCCCGTAATGTAGTATCAGGTAGAGCAGTAGGCACATCCTCGCGGATGATACGTTCGAGGCTGGTTTCTTTATTCTCCACGGCTTCTAGAGCATCCTCTGCGAACACGATACCGATTAATTTCTTCTGTTTATCGAGAACAAAAACACTCGATATGCCGCTTTCTTGCATTCTTCGCAGCGCAACCCGAGGTCCTTCCTTAGGGAGGATGACCACCGTTGATGTTTTTTGCATGATCATATCGGCAGTTAGGATTCGTGAACGGTCTACGTCCTCCACGAATTTCTCGACGTAGTGAGTGGCCGGTGACATCATGATCTCTTCCGGCGTTCCGATTTGCACGATCTCCCCATCCTTCATTAGCGCGATCCGATCACCGAGCTTCAGAGCTTCATCGAGATCGTGGGTGATGAAGACAATCGTCTTCTGCATCTTATTTTGAATTTCTAGTAGCTCGGACTGCATCTCTTTGCGGATCAGCGGATCCAGTGCGCTGAATGCTTCGTCCATCAGCAGAATATCAGGATCTGTAGCCAGCGCCCTAGCTATGCCGACGCGCTGCTGCATACCGCCGCTTAGCTTGGAGGGATACTGATGTTCCCATCCTTTTAGGCCGACCATATCTAGTGCATCCTGTGCTTTTTGCTCACGATCTTTCTTGGACATCCCTTTGATCTTCAAGCCATAAGCTGCATTTTCCAGTACGGTCTTATGAGGGAGGATCGCAAAATGCTGGAACACCATGCTAATGGTGGATCGACGAAACTGAGCCAATTCCTTCTTGCTCAGCTTCGTTATATCCTGACCATTAATCTCAATCGCGCCTGAGGTGGGCTCGATTAATCGATTGAGGGAGCGGATCAGTGTTGACTTACCGCTACCCGACAGACCCATGACAACAAAGGACTCACCGGCGTTAACTTCGAATGAGACATTATTGATCCCAACTGTCACGCCAATATCCTTCATAATGTCCGATTTAGAGTTACCCTGTTTTAATAATTTCAAGGCGCGCTCAGGCTCTTTGCCAAAAATTTTGTATAAATTTTGTACTTTAATTATCGGCATATGTGAGACCACCTTTTTACTTGCCTAACCAGCTGTCAATCTCTGCGCGGTGCTCATCAATCCATTGCTGTGCCCATTCCGCAGCGTCTCCACCGTCTTCCGTGTGAACTAAGAAGTCCTCATGATCTTCAATGCTCATTTTGAAGTTTTTCACTAAGCTATAAATTTCCGGTGCTTTGCTCGCGAAGTCTTCGTTAATCCCCCATAATTGCGAATCTTGTTCCCAGTAGCCTTTAGATTCATCGAGTATTTTTAGATCATATTTGGAAATCATGGTGTGTGGGCGCCAGCCGAGAATCAAGATCGGTTCATTTTGTGACACGGCATACTCAGCTTCCGCTAACATCGCAGCCGTCGAACCGGATACGAGCTCTAGATCCAGATCATACGCCCCAATAATTTGCTCGGAGACGAGCATCATTCCTGCACCAGGCTCCAGACCGATAACCTTGCCACCGACTTTATCTTCGTTACCTTTCAGATCATCGATTGAATCAATATCAACGTATGTTGGAACCGCCCATCCGATAGGGGCATTTTCATATATCGCACTGCCTAGCTCATATTTGTCCTCATATTGCTCTTGATACGTTTTGTGAATGGATGGCAGCCATACCCCTGGCCAAATATCAATATCACCCGTATCTAGGGAAGCAAACATAAACCCAACATCGCCTTCTAACACTTTTACCTTATATCCAAGCTCGTCAGCTAGAATCTTCGTGACTTCAATATCTGGGAGCTCATAATCGTAAGGAGCATGACCAATAATGATGGTCTTATCATCGCTATTACCGTCACCGCTGTTTCCACATGCAGCGAGTGCGATCAAACTTACAAATAACATGAATGAAAGAATAGATTTTACAATTTTGTTGTTTTTCAATTTATATTTCCCCCTCAATTTTCGGACAGCCCAGGAATCACTGATGTTGAACAACCCCTCCTTATTCCCTGATATTCCCAACTAGTCCATTGTCCTTACTAATGGTAAAGTAGTTCTGCCAGCTTTACAAACGGATATGAGCCGCATATCACGCTTACACGCTATCTCTCCTTTCATATTTGTAAGGTAACATATAAATTTCAGACAATTACTGCCCAATATCCTCGAATCGTGTTATGGAAGGATGTTTTGACGGTGTATCATCCGTAAGGCTACAGCCAGCCGAATGTCATCAGAGATAGTGCGATGGAAGTGATGAATATGACGAGAAGCGGAAGCAATGCCTTCGTGCGTAGCTCTCGCAAGCTGATGTTCAACCCTAGACCGACCATAGCTGAAGTCATGAGGAATGTTGTAGCGTTCGAGATCCCCTCTGTTACTTCAGGTGAGAGTATGATGGATGTTCCGAGCACATAGCTTCCCAGCAAACTCATTAGTATGAATCCGACCAAGAACCAAGGGAAATCCACTCTTGTATTCAAGGATTGATTCTTATGTTTTCTCTTCATTAGATACATAAGTATCAGCGTGAAGGGGACAAGCAGCAGTACACGTCCCAGCTTTGCCACGAGTGCCATGGCCAATCCTTCTTGTCCTGCTGGTGCGCCGGCTAAGGCAACATGGGCGATCTCATGAAGGCTGAGTCCGCTCCACAATCCATATTCAATGGGAGATAACGGTAGAATGGGACGTATGATCGTATAGGTGATTGAGAAGATCGTCCCCACCAACGCGATGATTCCTACCGAAATGGCGGTATCTTCTTCTTCTGACTTGATGATCGAGGAGACAACGGCGATGGCTGCCGCCCCACATACTCCAGTACCTACTCCAAGCAAGAAAGTGATCGATGGATCAGCTTTTAACCACTTCCCAAGCCATACCATCACCAAGACCGCAAAGGCAATGACCAGCGCATCCTGTAGAAGCAACCCTAGTCCTTGATCGATAATAACGCCAATATTCAGCTTCAAGCCATAAAGAATAATGGATAATCGTAATAACTGCTTAGAGGAAAAGTGAATTCCTGAACGGATTCGATCTGGGTATCCGAAGAAATGCCTGTAGAGGATGGCTAACAATATGGCACAGGCCATAGGTCCGATCCGGTTAAACCCTGGAATGATGGCCAAGCCATATCCCAGGGTGGAGAGAATGAATGTGAATCCTACACCGTAAGCGCAGCATATATACGGCGACGTTGCAGGGAGCTCCTTATTGTGATGCATCTCGTTGTTATTCATAGTAGTCACCTCTAATGCATGCTTTATAATAGATTACTAGAAGCCTTACTATTAGAAAAATAAATATATATAATAGATAGGATAAGTAAAATGTTATACATGATGTTAAGCTGAGCATGGACCTAGGGAGTGGAACAATGGATCGACATCTAGAAGTATTCATGAAGGTGGTCGAGAAGCAAAATTTCTCGAAGGCCGGGGAAGAGCTTCATATGACCCAGCCCGCAGTCAGTCAATATATCAAGGCCTTGGAGGAGGAGGTCGGAACCCAACTGCTAGAGAGGAGCAACAGGTATGTGTATATGAATCTGGCAGGTGAGATTGTATATCGCCATGCGAAGGAGATCTCCGCACTGTATACGAAGATGAAGACATCACTAGACGATCTAACGAAACAAGCGAAAGGCCCGATATTCATTGGCGCTAGCTATACGTTTGGTGAATACATCCTACCTCGGGTCATCGCAAAGCTTCGCAACCAGTACCCACAGATTATTCCCAATGTCAGAATACACAACACGGAACAAATTATTGAGCTAGTAGCAGCTCACGAAATCGATATAGGGATTATCGAAGGCAGCTTCCACAATGACAGTCTATATACAGAGGTCATCTCCGAAGACGAGATGGTTATCGTGGCATCGAAGGAGCACCCATTCATCGTTGATCCAACCAAGGTAAGGTCTATAACCGATCTGAGGGATGAGATCTGGATATTAAGGGAGAGAGGGTCGGGGACGAGGCAGGCAGCGGAGAAGCTATTCAACCTGTATAACATGAATCCCAAGCACATCATGGAGTTTGGCAATATTCAATTAATCAAAGAATCGGTTGAGGAAGGTTTAGGGATATCCTTATTGTCAAAATGGGCGATCGAGAAAAATCAACTCGATGGCTACATCGGTACGATACCGGTATTAGAGCTGCCGTTCAAACGAACATTCTCGATCGTCACCCACACGTTATATCAAACGAAGACATTAAGGACATTCACGGAAGTCTTGATGGAGACCGTGGAGAACTCAGACAATATAAGCTCCGGTTCGAATGTGATTAGATAGCTCATATGCGTGATTTCCCCAGGAAGGACTGACTTATCGACTATACGGTGCACAGATTGTAGGATCGGGTATGCGCAGCCTTTGATAATATCGAGGATGGAAGGAGGTTGTTGTGATGGATTCGATCAGTAGTATGAATAAGGCATTAGCATATATCGAGGAGCACCTAGCGGAGGAGATTGATTATCGTGAGGTATCAAGGATTGCTTCCTGCTCAGAGTATCACTTTAAGAGGATGTTTTCATTCTTAGCTGGCATCGGGCTGTCAGAGTATATTCGAAGAAGAAGACTAACACTTGCAGCCCTTGATCTGAAGGATACAACACTGAGAATACTCGATGTTGCTGTCAGATACGGCTATGATTCCGCTGATGCATTCTCCCGTGCTTTTCATGCTATGCATGGTATTCTTCCTTCTGAAGCAAGAAGCGAGGATACACGGCTAAAAGCCTATCCTAGAATGACCTTCCAATTAACGATCAAAGGAGGATGCGAGATGAATTATCGTATCGTGGAGAAAGGACCGTATAAGCTGGTAGGATTCAAGAAGAGAGTTCCCATAATCTTCGAAGGTGTTAATCCAGAGATCGCGAAGATGACGGAACGTCTAACCCCTGAGGTTATAAAAGACTTAAAAGCACTGTCAAATGTAGAGCCAACAGGGATAATTAGCGCGTCTACGAACTTCTCGGAAGGAAGGATGGAAGAGAAGGGTGAACTCGATCATTACATCGGTGTCGCTACTTCAACTGATGATACAGCCGCATATGATGTGTTAGATGTAGAAGCCAGTACTTGGGCAGTTTTCGAAGCCGTGGGGCCATTCCCGGAAACACTTCAGAATGTGTGGGGAAGGATCTACTCAGAGTGGTTTCCATCCTCGGGATACGAGGCAGCTGAAGGCCCTGAGATTTTATGGAACGGGAGTCCAGACACTGGAAATCCACTGCACAGAAGTGAAATCTGGATACCTGTTAAGAAAAGGGGAGATTCGTGATATCGATCTGTTTGCTTGAGGGCGTTCCTAGTAGGGCGCCCTTTTTCTGTATGGGGGCTTCTTGGAGTCTTCAACCGTAAACATGTCAAGCACCCTTGGGAAAAACTTGTATTAATTTAACAGAAACGTTACATTGAAGCTATAAGAATTAGATCGATATTGAAGTGGAGTGATGAAGGATGTATACACAGACTAAGATCGAGATTCGAAAACCGGCGAAGGATATCTTCGATGCATTCATTAATCCGTCAAAAATCGGGAACTTCTGGTTCTCATCAAGTTCGGAGCGATGGAGTGAAGGCAAAGCGATCACGATAAAATACGATGAGTACGAGGCGGAAGGAATCATTCACATCCTTACGATGATTGACTCGTATAAGATCGTATATGAATGGGGAAGAGAGGATGGGGAGCCTCACATCGTAACGATCATCTTACACGAGAGTCAACCTGACAAGACTATTGTTGAAGTGACGGAGGAAGGGTTCGATCAGGATGATCCTGATGTGATTCACAAGCTGGTGGACAATAAGGGTGGATGGGTTTACGCACTTACTTGTTTGAAGGGATATCTGGAATACGGCACGAGCCGCTTAAGAGCCGCATTGGTACATTGAGCTGGTCAAAGAAGAACCTGATGCATCCCATCAGGTTCTTTGTCTTAGGCATGCTATATCTCGAGCATAAACTTAAAGTTTTCTTTAACTTTCATGTGGTAGCGGAGCTATTTTGATAGAATGAGGGATAGAGGGGAAGGATGAAGAGGAGCAGCAGGAAGTAGACCAGCAGGAAGACGAGCAGTCGACAACCGATCCTACACCGTCTCCTAGCCCTTGGGTGAACTGGCCTGTTCGGCAGACCCTCGCGACACCGTCGGCTAGTCCAGCAGGCGGACCTGTCCTGTCAGGCACACATGTAACGCTTAGCATAGCGGATGGCGCAACCATCTACTATACGACAGATGGCAGCACGCCGTCGAGGACGAATGGACTCGTATATAGCAGTCCGATATTAGTGGATACTGCTATGGAGATCCAGGCGATCGCAGTCCAAGACGGTATGTATGACAGTGCGATCATGGTAGCGGCGTATACGATTATCGTGGAGAAGTCGGCACTAGATCTGATTCATGAGGCTTCGGAAGCCGGTGATTGGGCTGAGATTGATGAATCTACTTTTGCTGAAGCGGGAGTAACGGGAGTGACGGCATCGAACCTAGCAGCGGTTATAGACGCGCTCACCACCGATGGATCGGCTCCGTGGACGATTACACAAGTTCAGGTGATCGTCGATCAGGTGAATAGCGAGATTACGAAGCAGATCTCACTGGACCTGATTAATAGTGAATCAGAGCTTGGGTTGCTGAATTCCTATGACTCCGAAGTTACGGTTACGACATTTGTCTATGCAGGCATTACGGATGTTACGGCAGAGAACCAAGCCTATGTCAGATACTATCTAGAAGATAGCGGCAAACCTTACCCAAGAAGTGTGGCGGACATTCAAGAGATTGTAAATGAAGCTATTCAAGCTATGATGGTAGAGGCGATATATGAGTATCTGAGACCTTATGGCTTCGGGGCTCGCCCTACCGTGGAAGTATTCGAGCGCGCTGGTATCACTGGAGTGGACGATTCGAATATAGATGCTATCTTGGATGAACTTATGTGGGCCTACGATGAGTCCGTGAGAGATATGTTTGGAACACCTATGTCCACTGGGTAGATCTTCAGGAGATCGTAGACCGATTCCTCGCCTACTGAGACAGTTTTAACGGAATTAACGAAGTAATAAGATCGTGCGGCGCAAGGGAGGTTTTCCCTGCGCCGTTGCTCATTCGACAGGAGATCAGCAAAATCCCGTAGCCGACCCTTCACATTTTTTGAGGTACAATACCCTTGATTGATGTTATTATTTAAATAATCAATGAAGGTTTTTGGCGGATTTTGTAGATTGGAGTCGATTTTCATCATGAGGGGTACACACCGATCTGGTTCTCGAACGATCTTATTGTATATAGCCGCCGCGGTTATTCTCGGACTGATGGCCAGCGTTGTCATTATCTCCGCTCCGGATACCTCTAGGGTCTATAGTGAAGAGGGTATTCTGGATTTAACACAGGTTGACGTTAGTGAGAGCGCGCTGATGCTGCAAGGAGAGTGGTCGTTCTACTGGCAAGAGCTACTGTCACTTGAAAACATACGGGATCGTGTCGTAAGGAACGGCCATCGTGAGCAGTGGATCAACATCCCCGGTTCATGGCTAGACTATCAGGTAGAGGGTCAGCAGCTGAGTGGCACAGGCTATGCAACCTTCCGACTGGTCATCCAGCTTAGCGAGCAGGATCGTAATGCACGACTGGCCTTGCGGCTACCTACTATATTCCATGCTTATCGTTTATGGGTGAATGGAGATCTACTAGCGGAGGTTGGTGAAGTTGGTCAGGACAGGAATGCAGTAACTCCGCATCTGGCTACGAAGCTCGTATTCTTCCAGCCTGAGGATCACAGAGTAGAGCTAGTTATTCAAGTGGCCAACTTCCATCACAAGCGAGGTGGTATCACCAAGAACATCGAGCTTGGTGGCAGTGATGTGATAACGGTCAAGACCCATCTGAAGATCGCTGCTGAGATGTTCATCACTGCGAGTCTGCTGGTGATTGGCATGTATCATCTGCTGTTGTTTGTGCTAAGACGCAAGGATCGAGCTCCACTGTATTTTGGTCTGTTTACCTTGTCGCTAGGCATCCGATCTCTGCTAGTCGGCGAGCTTATGATTACAAAATGGTGGCCAACTCTACCATGGGAATTGCAATTCAAGATGGAGTACCTGATTCTCTGCTGTAGTGGTTATCTAATCACACTGTACTTCGAGTGCTTGTTCCCGAATTATATATCACGATGGTTTCGTCTTGGCACCCAGATCGCAACCGGTACACTGTGCATCATCATCCTGATGACGCCCGCGATGATCTATACGAAGCTACTACTACTGATCGGTGTGATCGTCGTTTCGCATATGGTTTATCTGATGATTGGACTGGTCCATGCTGCTGTGAGGCGGTTGGAGGGAGCGCTGATCTTTCTGCTCGTGTCGATGGTTGCGTTGGTTACGGTTATTAATGACTTTCTATATTACAATGAATGGTCGCAGATCGGAAATACATCACCACTGGGCTTACTAGTATTTACGATCGCGCAGATGCTGCTGCTGTCTTCTAGATTTACGAGAGCGATGACGAACGAAGAGAGGATGGCGCGTGAGCTTCAGGATGCTAACCACACGCTGATGGAGATGAATATGAATCTAGAGCGGATCGTAGAGGAACGTACACAGGCCTTATCCGCAGCTCATGATGATCT
>Ga0180215_1000530_pt1 | contig 47917 bp, 50 predicted proteins | sample eDN3rd37CBELigBY_FD_128871 | JGI IMG/M metagenome (GOLD analysis project Ga0180215, IMG submission 128871) | Enriched backyard soil microbial communities from Emeryville, California, USA - eDNA 3rd pass 37_C BE-Lig BY (version 2) (version 2) | ecosystem: Environmental > Terrestrial > Soil >... | reverse complement strand
GGTGAGCAACTGCGCGCCGAGACCGTCCCAGCGGAAGGTGCCTTCGATGACGATGTTCTCCCCCGCCTCGATGCAGTGCTCCTGCACGGTGTCGAGGATCTGGGTGGATTCACGGTGCACGAGGGTGGCGAGCTCACGATCGCGCACCGGTCGTCGGCATACAGGGAAACGACGCGCGCACGCCACCGGCGTCGAGGACACCACCGGGCGCGCACCACGAATCGAGAACGGCAAGGGTCTTGGCACACGGCTGTTCCACTAGCGGCGGCTCGCCGCCCGCCGCGCCGCGGTAACCTCCAGCAAGCGCTCATAATCGGTGTCGGAGAGCAGATCCCCGGCCCGTTCGATCTAATCCCAGCTGCCGCGCACGTACACATCGGCGGCAGGAGGGTCGCCCTCGGGTGGGCCCCCGAAGCTGCAGTCCCAGAGGATCGATACCGCATTCACGTGCGAGAGCATCGATAATGTTCGCGCTCTTCCACGCGCCGGACTTCAGCCAACTCCGAGGAGTCATCCCGGGCGGAGCCATGAGGAAGGTCTAGCGGCGGCGGTGATCAGTGTTGATGATCAACCATGCAGGGATGGCACCGCCGGTCTCACGTTCTCGTTCGTACATCTGCCGGCCGGCCTCCTGGTAGGAGATCGACTCGTTGAAGAACGATTCGGTGAAGAACGTCGCCGGCGACGCCATACGCTGAGTGGACGCGTTGCGGGATCAGTGCGAGAGGAAGCGCGATGACCGAGCCGAATACCGATACCTGGCCTCGACTACGGATCGAGGACTGGGCCGCGACCCGGGACACCCTCCATATGTGGACCCAGATCGTCGGCAAGGTGCGATTGCAGTTCGCGCCCCTGCTCAATCACTGGTGGCAGGTACCGCTGTACGTGACCGCTCGGGGGCTGTCGACCTCGGCGATCCCATACGGCGCAGGGACGTTCGACATCGAGTTCGACTTCTGTGATCACCGGCTGAGCATCCGATCGAGCAACGGCGCCACGCGCTCTGTCCGGCTCGAACCGAAATCGGTGGCCGACTTCTATGCCGAGACGGTGGGGGCGCTGCGGGAATTGGACATCGAGGTGGCGATCCAGGCGAGACCGAACGAGGTCGAGCCGGCCGTCCCGTTCGAGCAGGACCACGAGCATGCCTCCTACGACGGTGCCGCGGTGAACCGTTTCTGGCGTCAACTGACCCAGGCCGATCGGCTCCTGCACGAGTTCCGGTCGCATTTCGTCGGGAAGGCCAGCCCTGTGCACTTCTTCTGGGGCGCGATGGACCTGGCGTGCACCCGGTTCTCCGGCAGACCTGCACCGGTCCACCCCGGCGGCGTACCCCACTGCGCTGACTGGGTGATGGTAGAGGGCTACTCGCACGAGCTGAGCAGTTGCGGATTCTGGCCCGGCGGCGCCGACGAGGGCGCCTTCTACTCCTACACCTACCCCGAACCCCCCGGATTCGCCGACGCGGTGATCGGGCCGGACGCAGCGTACTTCAGCCACGAGTTAGGAGAGTTCCTTCTCCCCTACGAGGCGGTACGCGCCGCAGCGGACCCCGATCGGATGGTGCTCGATTTCCTGCACTCCACCTACGCCGCGGCCGCCGACCTTGCCGGATGGGACCGCGCCGCACTGGAAATCGATCCCACACGGTGGGCCTCGACGCACTAGACGATTTCGAGTGGCACACGACTTGTCGTGCGCTCGCCCTCGTAGGGCCGCGCACCACCATCGCGACCGCCGCGGGTCGGCGTCCCCCCTCGGTGGCCGACGCGGCGCCGATTCACAGGACCCCAGTACACGCCGTCTCCGACGGGACCCCCGGCAAGCCCGAAGCATCGACCGACGGGGGTTTCCGGTCGAGGCTTCGGCCCCCTGCCACAGCCACGGGCAGGGGGTGGTGGTGGCCACGTCCGTTACCTCCCGCCAGGGGATGATCCGCAGGTAACGGGTATCCGGAACGCCGATGTTCAGCGTCCCCTCCCCCTTGCCGTCCACCGACCGAAAACCGTTTCAGCTCGGGTAAGGCACGGAGACGATCCCCAGTGCCAGGGCAACATTGCCCCGGCCGCCGGCGCATCGGACGCTCACAAGTTCCGGCCCCGGAGCATCCGGGACTCGGTCGACGTCCCGGACAGGTACGCCCGCAGTTCGGCGCAGAGTTGGGACTGTCCTGTCCGTCGGCGGCGAGATCATCGGCGGCCCGCCGCGCATCATCCTGCTGGGCGCGTCGGCACCCGAGAAGCAAGGACGCCGGAATCGGATCGCAGTCGACATCGAGCGTATACAGGACAGTCTCGGCTTCCCCGCGTCAACCACCGGAGCAGCAACACGGGTGAACGAAACACGCTCTCCATCGGTTCCGGCTCCCGAGCACACCGATCCACCCACCGGTAACGACGCGTGGATCGGCGGCAGCAAGTCAGGAAGAGTGCGGACCGAGCTCGACGATGCGGGCAGCCATGGTCGCCCCCGGGCACATTCGACTCCTCGTTTCCTGCTCCTCGGCAGACCGATACGCACCATCTCACGGACGCAGTCACCGGGTGACAGGCTCAGGCAGGATTCTGCCTGGCCGCGTCCCGCCCGGCCAGATAACCGAACACGAGTCCGAGTGAGATGGTTCCACCGGCACCGCCGTAGAAGCCCTTCGTGGGCGCGCCGCCCGAGTTGCCCGCCGCATACAGGCCGGGGATAACCTTGCCTTCCGTGTCCAGTGCCCGGCCGTCGGCGTCCGTCCTCGGGCCGCCGACGGTGCCGAGAGCACTCGCTTCGACCTTCAGCGCGTAGCACGGCGCAGTGTCGACGGGACCCAGAACGCTCGACTTCGGGCTCGTCAGCACGGGCCGTATGACCCTCGCCAGCGGGCCGACGACGAGCGCACGCAGGCGTTCGGGATCGTCCTTCCGCGCAACCCGTCCGGCGAGTTTGTCGACCACCGGACCGATGGCCATGGCGAGAACCGTGCGGGCCTTCGCGGTGGCGCCGGGGAAGCGGTTGTCGGGGGAGTACTTGCCCAGTCGGGGGTAGTACGCGCCGAAGTAGCGGTCGAACAGGGTGTCGCCGCGGTGGAACTGCGGGTCGCGGCCGCGGGCAGCGTCGGGATTGAACCGATCGACCGTGCGGAGCAGCCCTACCTCGTCGACCCCGATCGTGTTCGCCAGCTCGGCGAGAGTATTTGCCCGGTAGAGGTATTCGGGCACCTCGCCCCCGGGTGTGACGCCGAAGACGCCGAATTTCGTCCAGTACTGATGGTCGAAGATCAACCATGCCGTGGCGTTGGGCATGGTTCCGGTCTCCGGATCCACCTCGCGCATGATCTGCCCGAACTGGTCGTAGGGCAAGGCTTCGTTCGCGAAGCGTTCGCCCTTGCTGTTGATCATGATGCTGTGCGGTAGTGCGCGCTCGCCGAGGAAGACGCGGCTGAGGGGCTGGCCCTCCAGTTCCTCATCGGGCAGTTGCACGCCGGGCAGTCACGTTCCCGTGACGCGGTCGGACCTGCGTCTACCGATACCGAGACAATCTTTCCAATCGATTGCGAACGTGACCGAAGCGGCGTTTCCTGAGATGGTGATCGAACAGCCCGGTATCGATCCCACGGTGGGGCCCAGTGGCCCCGGCTGCGTCGAGTGCGAGCGCGATCAGGGCTGGTGGTTTCACCTCCGCCGCTGCGCTCAATGCGGCCACATCGGCTGCTGTGACAGTTCCCCCGGCCAGCACGCCACCGCCCATGCCGAAGCCACAGGACATCCGTGGATCACCAGTTACGAGCCCGGGGAGAGCTGGTACTACAACTATCGGGACCAGCAGATGTACGACGGCCCGCAGCTCGCCCCGCCCGAGCATCACCCACTGAGCCAGTCCACGCCCGGACCCGCGAACCGGGTTCCTCCCGACTGGCAGCAGCGCCTGCATTGACCATCCGCGCACGCGGCCGGATGGAGAGTAGACAATGCCCGCGGTGACCGCCGACTACGTGACGGCCATCCGCACCGCGGCATCCGACCCCGACACGGAGGGTTCTCGACCGACCCGCCGGCACGAACCCTCCACACGCAGTGAGGCCGTCCACCCACGCGCCGCCCCCCGACGTCGATCCTGCATCCCACCGGCGAGCTGCTTCTCGTATCACGCAGCGGCGAAGAATTGACCGAATCCTGCCGATCACCGACCGTCAGGTCACCTCCGAGGCGCACTCGGGAGACCGGCGCGGGACACCGCTCGATGCTCGATACCGGTCACACCCTCACTCGGTGAAGGGCTTTCGCAGCATCGACCATCCCCGGGTGATCGAAATCCAGTTCCTCGACGCGCACGAAATCCGGACGCTGCCACGACGCCAGCACCGTCCAGAGCGGACGATGGTAGGACCACCACGACACCGCCTGCCACGCACGATCACCGGTGTGCGGATCGGTCTCGGACCAGATCCGGTGTCCCCACCCCTGGGTGACCGGCAGGTTCCGGGTCACCACCTGGGTCGGCCGCAGCCCGAGGCGCACCAACTGCGCCGGATCGTCGAGGTCCAGGATCCGCAGGTCGTCCGGCATTTCGAACACCCCCAGGGCGCGACGTGCCCCGGGCAACTGGGGGAACTCGAACATCGAGCCGTCCCAGCGGACAAGGTTGCCGAAGGTTTCCCCGCACGCCGCCTCGGCGAGACGCGAGACGTACCAGACGTGATAGTCCGGGTGGTCGATCCGGCCGCCGCGCTGCGGGCGATGCTCGTACAGCGGATGCCCGGGCTGCCCCGGCGCGGCGGTGGCCAGATACGGGAAGACACGGTAGACCAGCACGTCAGGCGGCCCCACCCCACGTCTCGGCGTCCAACGCTTCCAGGACCGGTGCCGGTCCCGAAATCTGCAGCACGTCGATCGGCCGGCCGCCACCGAGGTAGACGTTCGCGCTGTCGAGCCACGTGCGGGCCGCGGTCTCGCCCCACACCAGCCGCGCCCGCGCGAGGACATGCTCGAGGTCGATCAGCAGCGGCGCCGCCGCCGGCCCCGGCCGCTCCTCCCCCGCGATCCACCGCGACGGCTGCGAACGGTTCACCCCCACGATCGCGGCGAGTTGCGCGCCGCCGAACTCCTCGGCCAGATACCGCACCCGCTCGGCCGACAACGGATCATCGGCGGCCTTCCGCCCCGACCCGGCGCGGCGGGCCGTCGGGCGGCCGGTCGCGCCGGACGCGCGGACCCGCTTCGCGATGGGCTTCTTCGTGGTGGCCATGCCCGTCATTCTACCCAACTTTGATGTTGGGCAGAAGCCCACCGGTGGCACCGGCATGAAAATCGGATTGTCCGGGCGCGGGGTCGGTGCGCCCTGGCAGGACGTCCCGGACCGATACGGACCCCGGCAAACCGTCTACGGGCTGTTCCGCCGCTGGCAACGCGGCGGAGTGTGGGCTCGGGTCCTGACCGCCCTGCAGACCGTGGCCGACGCATCCGGCAGCATCGTCTGGGACGGTCAGCGTCGATTCGACCATCATGCGTGCGCATCAGCACGCAGCCGACGCCCGCCTCGACGGTGACGAGCAGGCCGAGCCTCCCGGCGGCGCAGAGTGAACCGCCCTGGGCGAGGTGGAGGCTCCTGATCTAACAAGGAGAATGCTGGTATGCCTGCACCGAGGAAGTACGACGTCGAGACCCAGGAACGGGCGGTTCGGATGTATCGGGACCGGATCGCCGAGCACGAAGGCTCAAAGGTCGCCGCCCGTCGCCACGTCGGCGAACTACTCGGCATCGCGCCGGCGACGCTGCGGAACCGGATCGAAGCCGCGGAGCGGAACGACGCCCGGCCACCTCGGACACGGGGGAACGGATTGACCTCGACGAGGTACGTCGACTGCGCAAAGAGAACACCGAATTACCCAGAGCCAATGCGATTTTGAAGACCGCGAGCGCGTTTTCGCGGTGGCGGAGGTCGTCCCCCCGCACGCGGGAGGTACCCCCACGCCGACTGCGGTGATCGTCGACTACATCGATATCCACCGAGACCGCTTCTTCGGTCGTCCCGATCTGTGCCGTGCTCACCGAGTACGGCATCAGCATCGCCCCGTCCGCCTACTACAAGGCATACGGCGCGGACGCATCTCCGAGGCGGAACTGGCCGACGCGTACGCCGCAAACGCCGTGCATGCGGTATATGTGGCTAATCGACGGGTCTACGGTGTCCGCAAGATGTGGCATGCGATGAAGCGCGCTGGTCGCGACATGGGCCGCGATCAGGTGACCCGTCTGATGTCGATCACCGGGATCACCGGCCACCGGATCCAGGACGATTCATGTCGCGCCTTCGATGCCGGACCCGCCCGTGCAACCGCAAGTCCAACCGGAAGCCGACGAGTCGCGGTCTGGTCCGGCACCCCACCGGAAATTGGATGTCACGGCAATGCAGCTCTCGCCTGCGCATACTCGGCACTGAGACGTTCGATGATCCTTGCAGCCGGCAGTACGGCGTCGACAACGCCGATACCGTGGCCTGCGCCCCAGATATCGCGCCATGGCTTCGACTTCGGCTTCGGATCCGGCTCGGTGTCTTCGTTGATCCCAAAGTTCGGTACAGCCGGCTGCGAGTCAGTGAGGGCGTCGAGATCGAGCCCGGCCGCTTCGATGCTTCCTCGCAGGTAGTTGCCGTGGACACCGGTGAACCGGTTCGAGTAGACGATGTCGGCGGCGGTCGAGTCGACAATCATCTGCTTGTACCTGGGGTCGGCATTGGCTTCGGTGCTGGCGATGAAGGCAGATCCGATGTAGGCGAGGTCGGCTCCGGCGGCCTGCGCTGCGAGGATGGCGCGGCCGTGGGCGATGGCTCCGGACAGCACCAGTGGGCCGTCGAACCACGCACGTATCTCCTGGATCAACGCGAACGGGGACTGTGTTCCCGCGTGGCCACCGGCTCCAGCGGCCACAGCGATCAGACCGTCGGCGCCTTTGGCGACAGCCTTGCGGGCGAAGGTGTTGTCGATGACGTCGTGCAGTACGACGCCGCCGTACGAGTGGACGGCGTCGTTGACGTCGGCGCGGGCACCGAGCGAGGTAATCACGATCGGCACCTCGAACTCGACGATGGTAGCGAGGTCCTCTTCGAGCCGCGTGTTGGACTTGTGCACGATGAGGTTGACCGCGTACGGAGCAGACGGCGCCTCCGGATTGTTCGCATCGTGTTTCGCCAGCCTGGCGGTGATGTCGGTAAGCCACTCACGTAGCACCGGCTGGGGACGGGCGTTGAGCGAGGGGAACGATCCGATGACACCGGCGGTGCATTGGGCAACAACCAGATCAGGGCCGGAAACGATGAACAAGGGTGACGCGACCGCCGGCAGACGAAGCCGGTCGTGGAGAACGGGCGGAAGACTCAATGTCGGATCCTTTTCGACTGCAAGGTGATACTGCAGCACTCTCTAGTGCGGAGTGTGCGTTCCGAACCGCCGTCCGTGGTAGGTCAGTGGTGCGGCAGATGGGTCGATGTCGACGCAGGTGACGGCTCCGATGAGGATGGCGTGGTCGCCGCCCGGGAGAATCTGGTCGACCTGGCAGGAGAGCCAGATTGCGGACCCGTCGAGTCGCGGTATCGAATCATGCTGGTGCCAAAGTGTTCCCGCGAACTTGTCTTCGCCCTTGGTGGCAAACCCTGTGGCGACGTAGTGTTGCTGCGCTGCGAGGACGTTGACTCCGAATTTTCCGGCGCGTGTGATGGCGGACAGGCCTTCCGATGTCGTCGCCATCGCCACTGCGATCAGCAGTGGTTCGAACGATAAGGACATCACGGCGCTGACGGTCGTGCCGTGCGGGCGATCGCCGTCCATCGTCGTGACAACGGTGACCGGTGCGCACATGTGCGCCATCGCCTCTTTGAAGTCGGCTCGCAGGTCGACTGGGGCGTGGGTGGTCGAGTTGGGGGTGCTCATGGACGGTCGGTCTCCCAGGGGCGTCGAGTGCGGTGGGTGAGGCCGTTCAGGCAACGGCTGGATGACTGCTGGTGATCGATGCCCGCAGGTCCGAGTAACGAATAGTGGGCAGGCCCCAGTGCCGGGCTTCGTCGATGCCAGCATCGCGGCACGGATCGATGCGGGACACCAGGGAAGTGAATGCCACCGGACAGCCCTGCCTCTCCGGCGCGGCCGCTGCGCAGAGGTGCCCGACCTCCGCGATCACGCGCGGTCTGCTGAGGACATTGTCGTCCGTTGCCAGGACAGGGATCACATGGCCCGGACGGGTGAATGACGCGGGAGTCGATCGCCGATCACCCAGGGCGCGGAGAGTAGCCGCACGGTCCTGTGCGGAGATGCCGGTCGTCACGCCCTCTACCGCATCGACCGCCACGCACATCCGCCCGCTGAACGATGTTCCGGTGTCCCAGGTCATCGGCGGTAGGCACAGGCGATGAGCATCGGACGAACTCACGGTGACGCAGATGAATCCGCTTCCTTCACGGATCATTTCGGCCACGGTGGAGGTCGACGCCCGGTCGGCCAGGATCATCATGTCGATGCCGTTCAGATCATCCATTGCCAACACCGGGCCACCGGCCTGCAGTGCTTCGAGGGCGGCGTCGAGGGCCGTGGTGCGCGTGCGATGCTGTGCGATGCTCATCGCCCTCACCTGTCAGCCGGCGAGTCCGGTCGCGGACCAGAACGCTTCGAACGAGGACGGAACGAGATCGTTGCCACGCACGACCTTGCCGTCGACGAAACGGTGGCCCATGACCATGGTGATGTCCAGTTCGTGATCCCCGAGCTTGCGGTACGCCCGGATCTTGGCAACCACGAGCTCATCATCGATCACGTCACAGCTGAGTACTTCGTTCGCCGAGGCGTCGAGCTTGGCCAGCACACCGAGCCCTTCCAGAAACTCCGCCTTGGTGTAGACCCGCTGCGAGCCGTCGAAGGTGAATCCGGCCCACGTCATCGAGTCGTCGTACAGATCCAGTAGCGGCGCGGGATCGCCCTGATCAGCTGCGGCGAAAGCCTTGGAAAGTGCGTCGGCGTTCTGCTGGGTCATCGGTCTACCTCCGTCGGTGGCGAATGTGGTCCACACCACCTTTGCAATGGCGGCAGTCTCCGGTAACCGTCCGACCACGTGACCGGGTACGGGGGTGGTCATCCACCTGGCTCGATCTCCGTTTTTTGCTGCTCACATGGCTTCTATCCCGCAATATCGAGTGATGGACACCCGGCGTAGAGTCGTTGATGACACATCTTGACCCCCCTTGTTGCGGCGCATCACCTCCGCCCAGCAGAGTGATGTACGTCTCATGGGAGGTGCGGTGAACGCCGACGAATGGTCCGAAATCCACCGATGCCGCGGCGAAGGCGAATCGATCAAGGGCATCGCCCAACGCTTGGGCATCTCCCGGAACACGGTCCGCCGAGCTCTCGCCATGCCCGAACCGCCGAACGACCACCGAAGGTTGAAGGGCTCGGTAGCCGATGAAGCGGATGCACGCATCCGAGACCTCCTCCACCGGACTCCGGACATCTCCACCGCAGAGATCGGCAGATGCATCGAGTGGAGCCACTCCCGCACACTTCTCGTACGCAAGGTGAACCAGATCAAGACCGAGATGACCACCCCCGCTTTCGAAAATCCTTCGACCGGGACCGGGCTTCCCCAGCAACCCACCAGTTTCATCGGGCGACACCACGAGCTGCGTGAAGTCCGTCGGCTCCTCGGAGATCACCGACTGGTGTCCGTGGTCGGACCTGGAGGAATCGGAAAGACCCGACTCGCCATACGCGCCGCGGAAGAATACCGACGGGCATTTCCTGACGGTGTACGCTTCGTCGAATTCGCTTCCCTGCGAAGCGAAAACTTGTTGAGCCAGGCGATCGCCGATCGACTCGGACTCGAAACCCGCGACGGGCCGGAAAACTCCGCCGACGACATCCTCATCGAGTACTTACGCAATCGGAGGATGCTGCTGATCCTCGACAACTGCGAACATCTCATCGAAGGGGTCGCAGCCCTCGCGAGCCGCCTGATCGAAGAAACCAGCAACCTCCGGATCCTCACCACTTCACGCGAATACCTGGCCATTCCCGGCGAGTACGTCTTCCATCTCCCACCCCTGCCGACGTACGGAAGCACAGGATCGGGAGCCGTCGAACTGTTCGCGAACCGCGCTGAGTCAGTGCTTTCGGGCTTCGAACTCAACGACTCGAATGTGGACGCCATCAGACGGATTTGTCAGCGACTCGACGGACTACCCCTGGCCATCGAACTGGCATGCACCCGCCTCAACGTCCTATCCGTCGAAGACCTGGCAGAGCGACTGGATCGGCGCCTGTCGATGCTCACCGTTTCCGCACGCGGACGCACACCGCGACATCGCAGCCTACAGGCCACGATCGACTGGAGTTACGAACTGTGCTCGGAAACCGAACGCACCCTATGGTGCAGAACCTCCGTCTTCGCAGACAGTTTCGACCTCGCCACAGCAGTAGCAGTGTGCTCCGACGACATCCTGTCCGAGGACGAGATCATGGAAGCAGCCGCGACCCTCGTCGCCAAGTCCGTGGTTGTGCGTGAGACATCGGAGGACGGCGTTCGCTTCCGACTACTCGAATCGATCCGCGAGTACGGATGGGGCAAACTGACCATCCCCGAACGCCGAAACATGCACACGAAACTACTCGAGTACTGCGCACACATCATCGAAGAATCGACAGCGTCCTGGTACGGCCCCGAACAGTTGGCGAAAGCAACCGCGGTGTCGATCAACCGCGGAAACATCCGCGCAGCACTGCATTCGGTGATGAACGACCCCACCGATCCCGCATTCGTACAACGCGCCGCCGACACCCTGGGATCCTCGAGATTCCTATGGGCATGCGGAATCTCCGTACGCGAACACCGAATGTGGTTGACACAGGCACTCGACCTACCCGGCGTCTCGAGGACCGCACGAGGACGCATCCTCACAGTGCTCGCATTGGTCCAAACACTGCAAGGCGATCGAGACGCCGCCGACTTCACCCTACGCAGAGCACGTGAACTCGCCGGCGACCGCGAAGATCCGGTCACCAGGTCGTTCGCGGTTCATATCGCCGGACTACGGGACTTCTTCGCCGGCCAACCCGATTCCGGGATGGCATACCTCGACGAAGCAGAACGCGGTTACCAACTGTACGGCTGCGAGCCGGAACTGGTATCGATGCTGCAGATCCACCGAGGCATGCTTCTCTGCTCCATACAGGACGTAGCCGCCGCCGCAGACGCGTTCAGCCGCGTGTTCAAAAAGACGGACGAGATCGGCGAGCTGTGGTTCCACTCCTACGCAACCTACGGACTCGGCCACGTCGCACTGCTCGAGAACGCCCCCGACACGGCTGTCCAACGAGCCCTCGAAGCACTGCGATACCAGCGAGAGTTCGCCGACCCCATCGGCAAGACCGTGATGGCAGACCTGCTCGGATGGGCACTCGCCGAGCAGGGCCACGCTGCACGTGCCGCCGTCGTGCTCGGCGCCGCCTCGTCCATGTGGGGTTCGATCGGTCAACAACTCTACGGTGCACACCACTGGAATACATTGCGCGAACGCGCAGTCGACACGGCACGAAGCCAAATCGGCACTTCTGCGTTCGATGCCGCATGGGCCCGAGGACAAGCCATGACCGCCCCCGAACTACTCGCCTACATCTTCGACGAGGACCACACCGAACACGACCATCCGGCCCCCGCCCACAGTCTCATCACCCGCGCCACCGCTACCGCCGACACCTCCCAACTCGAGCTTCTCTCACCCCGCGAACAAGAGGTCGCAGAACTGGTCGCGCAGGGCCTGACGAACAAACAAATCGCCGAGAAGCTGGTGCTCTCACCTCGGACAGTGGAGGGACATGTAGAGCACCTCCTACGCAAGCTGTGCCTGTCTCGACGAACCGAAGTACCTCGAGCACTCGCCTCGAACTGAACGGGCCTGTTCGCCCGGGTCGCCGCAACGACCCAGGCGAACACCCGAGGAAAACCGCCGATCAGCTCTGCTGGTAGCCAGGCAGGATCGCCCCGGCAGCGTCGCTCAACGTCATGCGGTCGATCAAGGCATGCTGAGTGGCGACAGCCGCATCACGGACACACCGCCCAAGAACGCTCGGGGTACGCACCGTCGCGCTACCGGCCCAACGATGCGCGAACATCACAACATCGCCGGCGACCTCCTGCACCCAGGTCGCAGCCTGCCGCAGCCGCGCATGCTGCTCCTCCGAGATGGGCAATCCCGCCGCCGCCGTGTCCTCCGCATCCCCGAACACCTCGTAGACGTACGCACACGCAGCCTTGTACAGGGCCTCGTGACGCGCGAATTCGATCCGGAAGACATCGGAGTCACCGACGAAACCGTCGTATCCGGGCCGCACCTTCCCCGACACGATGCGGGCGATCTCCTCCAAGGCGCGCTCGGCGAGTCCCAGCGCCACCGGTGCGTGGCCACCCACGCCGATGCCCAGGAGCCCGAGCTTGTAGACCGGCTCGGGACGGACCGGGACGGTCGAAAAGGTATCCATGGTGAACCGCTCCGGCACGAACTCGTCGGTCACCTGGTAGTCGAACGAACCGGTGCCGACCATGCCCATGACATTCCAGTTGCCGAGGAACTCGACCTTCTCCTTGGGAATCCACGCGATCCGCGCCTCGGGCTGACCGTCCGCATCGACGACAGGATTGCCCTGGTCGTCGTGGACGACGAAGCCGGCACCGATCCAGGATGCATGCGCCGAGCCGCTGGCGAACTGAAAGCGGCCGGTGACACGATATCCACCCTCGACTCGGACCCCTTTACCCGTGGGGACGATCATTCCCGCGGTGATGCCCTTGTCGCCGCCGGCGAACATCTCGCGCGCGCCCTCGGGATTCGTGTAACCGACCGCCACACCGGTGCTGCACGAGTTGGCCATGAACGCCCAACCTGTGGAACCGTCGGCGCGCGTGAGCTCCTGGATAACCTTGAAGGCACTGACGATGTCGAGGCCGGCGCCACCGTACTCCTCCGGCACCAGGATCCAGAACAAGCCTGCCTCGGCCAGCGCCTCGTAGACAGGCCGCGTGATCGTCGCCTCGGCTTCGATCGCGTTTGCTTCGGTGTCGATGACCTTGGCTACTTCACGGGCACGATCGAGATACTCCGCTCCGCGGGCACGCTGCTGGTCCGTCGAGAGAACAGGGGCGGTGAGTGTCATCCGAGGATTCCTTCCATGTGGGTACGACGAGTACCTGCATATGACTGGAATCACAATGGCTCGCTGCGCATATCTCGACAGCGGGGCAACTACGTGGTCGACTACGGGATCGCAATATCCGCGTACGCAGCCACGACCGCAACGGCGTCTGGCCTGCCGAACGTCGACCTGCACGACGGGTGCACCTACCTCTCCGATACGCGGCCGTCGGGGTCGAGATGTGTCAGCACGGGACAACCGCACCATCGCGCAGAAGGCCCGCCGGGTGGCGCACACCTGGGGCCCCGACATGCAGGCGACAGCTACTGCGTATCGGTGCAATCGGCAGTTCCCCCAACGGATCTTCATGTGAATATTCGTGAAATATTCGCTTACCGCAGATAGAATGAGCACACTCCTGAATTGATCGACGTCGAAGACGTGCAACCTCGAACAGTTTCGCTTGCACGGCATTTCCGCGTCCGCAGGCGACACGCGGCATGACGACAGCGAGGTAAGCGATGACCCGCAACACCCAGCCCGATAAGCTCCTCGGACATCCGGCGCATTCGATCCTCCATGTCGTGGCAGAACTCGAAAGCCTCGCTCTCGACATGGCTTACGAAGAACGTAACCATGTCGCGAATTCATGCCGGAAGCGTGACGAACCGCCGTCATGACAGACCCCGGCCATAGCGTGGCCGCACCTGTGAAAGCGAGCGACCCTTCGACCAGGCTCGGTCGAAGGGTCGCTCGCCTCCAGAAAGAACTCACAGCCGATCGTGAACTAGGCGGTTCTCCAGTTCATCCAGTGCCGCACGGTAGATCTCCGAGATCGACTGAGCCAGAGCGATATCCTCCTCAGCAGAAGCACACCTGAATTCCGCGTCCCAGGTGATCCGAGCACCATCAGGATGATCGACCACCGCGAAGACCGACCGGTACGACTCGAGAGCCAAGGGACCCGATACATAGTCGTACACGTACCGTCTCTTCCGATCGTCGTGCTCGACGATCCGCTCGACGGCCTCACCGCCTCCACCGGCGAACGTCGTGTACCGCACATCCCCACGCTGATACGAGCTTTCCAGCGCGGGAATCCAATCCGCGACATTCGCGGTGTCGCCACCGACCTTCCACACCGTCGCCGGGTCTGCCGCGATGACTCGACTTTCATTCACCTGCATCGTCTTCCTCCGTTTCGGTGACGTCATAGGTAACGAGAAGCTTCGACAACCTCTCGACCGCATCGCGCCCTACCCCATGTTGCTGAAGCAACGCCGACACTCCGCCGTGCTCCCGATCAACGCAGTCGAGAAAGCGTTCCATCGCATCCGGCGGAGCAGTCCACGCTTCCGGCGGATAGAGATCGGCCGCGGATCCGTACGAGGCCATCTCGCGCAATCTGCGCATCGACGCGACCACGTCGTCGGTAGCGGCCGCGTAGTCGGCGACGATGTCTCGACGTCGCACGCCGATCGCAGATAGCACCAGCGCGATCGCGACTCCGGTTCGGTCCTTGCCGACGGTGCAGTGCACCAGCACCGGAAGCGTGGCCGGCTCGAGCAGGCGGGACAGCACCGCCACAACCCCTGCTGCGTCTGCATCCAGGTACGAAAGGTACCTCGTGACGAGAGGATCGTCGCCGACCATAGGAGCCACAGCCGAGTCCGACGCGACCGTGTCAGGAATGCTGAACGGGTTCGGAAGATGGGCCACCCGCAACTCGTCGAGGGGACCACGGCCTTCCGCCGCGATCTCATGGGGCAGACGCAGATCGATCGTGGCTTGTATCCCGGTCGCGGCTATCAACTCGCGGGCTGTGTGCAGGTCCAAGAATTGGGGTGTTCCACTGCGGTAGAGCATGCCGTGTCGAACGCGTCCACCTTCGTTCGTCCGCAAACCGCCCAGGTCCCGAAACCCCAGCAGTCCCGCATACGAGGACGTCATGATTGGGTCGAGAGGATCGTGATCACACAGGCATTGCCGTCCATTCCGGCCGCCCCTCCACCCATGGTCTCCACCAGACCGACCCGATGCCGCGCGACCTGACGGGCGCCGGCACGGCCACGCAGCTGCCACGAAATCTCGGCGAGCTGCGCCATCCCGGTGGCGCCGAGGGGGTGCCCCCGAGACAACAATCCCCCGCTCGGATTGACCGGCTGGACCCCGTCACGCGTCGTGTACCCGGAGGGCGCAAGTTCGGCACCCTTACCACGCGGGGCAAGCCCCAAGGCCTCCAAGGTGATGATCTCGCCGATCGTGAAGGCATCGTGCACTTCGAGTACATCGATCTCCCGGGAAGTACGGCCGGCCTCTGCGAACGCCTTCTCGGCAGCGCGCGCCACGCTCGCGTACCCCCACGCCTCCTCGCTACGGTGATCCCACAACGCACCGGAGACCAGTACGGACGATTCGATGCGCAGGTCGTTCGGGTTGCCCCGTTCACCCCCGACGATCGCAGCCCCCGCACCATCGCTGGTGGGGCAGCACTGCAGGAACGTCAGAGGTTCCGCGATCATGCGAGAGTCCAACACCTCCTGCACTGTCGGTACTGCGTCCCGCAGTTGGGCACGCGGATTGTCCGTACCGTTGCGCTTGTTCTTCACGGCGACGGCCGCGAGCTGGTCGGGGGTTACGCCGAATTCCCCCACATAACGTTGTGCCTGAAGTGCATACAGTCCGGGCAGCGGCAACGACGACGCTCCTTCGGGATCGGTGGCCTCGGGGACGATTGCCCCGGAGAAGAGCGTTGACATCTGGTCCACGCCGAGTACCAGCACGCAACCGAACCTACCCAGGCGGACCGCTTCGACTGCCTCGTGGTAGGCGCTCGTTCCACTGGCACAAGCGTTCTCGACCGTCCACATCGGAACGCCCGGAATTCCGAGACCTCGCTGGACCCGGGTGGCTACCCCCGGCGGACCGAACACCGAGCCGACGATGATCGCATCGATCTCCCCCGGCTCGATACCTGCATCCCGGACCGCCTCGGCCACTGCCGTCCAGGCGAGCGACTCCACTCTTCGGTCCGGGAACCGGCCGTAGGCGGAGGTTCCCACGCCCCACAACATCGCCTGTTCCATCACTGCACCTCTCTGGACGCAAGAAGGTTGCCGTCATCTGTTCCGGTGATCTCGAGACGAGCGCCGAGTTCGAGCACGGCCGGTTCCGCAAGATGGACGAGCACCCGGGGTCCGTCGTCGAGATCGAGATAGGCCAAACCGAACGGGGGTCGATGCGTACCGACCGGGATCGCCACCACCGTGGACGACCAGACTTGTCCGGTCCGAGCGAAACGAGCATCGTCCATGGCCCCGTAACACACCGGACACCACGGAAGTTCCTGCTGGGCAGTCGGATACCGGCATTCGGCGCACCTCGTTCCGAGTACGGCCCCACCGTCGAACGTCGGCCGCGGATCGGCCACCGGAAGACCTCCGACTGCCGAACCGGCCCGCCGCTTGGTGGGCCGACCCACTCCGAGGTCGCTCATCAGTGGTCACCTTCCAAAGTCAGCGAGAAGTCGCCGGCCTCGATGTGCAAGTAGGCACCGACCGCCATCTCGACCAGGTCCTGGATATAACGCGCCTGCCTGCTCGTCGGGGAGAAGTCACGTTGGCGTCGAGGAGTTGCGCGCATGACGTCGATATCGCTTTCCGGCACCAGAAGCCGCAGAATGAGCTCGTCGTCGCTGATCGATCCACCGAACTTTGCACGCAGGTCCGCAAGGCTGGGCTGCGGAGGCTCCCAGTTCTCGAAGCTCTTCGCCTTGGGCGAGCTCATGATCTTGTCGAGGACATTGGGATCGAGAGGAGCGACGGGTTTACCGTAGAAGCCGTTCGCGTAGATCATCACCTCGTCCGGTACGACCGAATAGCGCGATCCGGTCACCACGTTGAGTACCGCCTGCGTGCCGACAAGCTGCGAGAACGGCGTCGCCATCACCGGATAACCCAGTTCCTCACGTACCACCGACATTTCGTCGAGTACCTCTTCGAAGCGGTCCTCCATGCCACGATCACGCAGCTGCGCTTTGAACGTGCCGGCCATCCCGCCAGGCAGCTGATGCCGATACTGGAACAAGGAGTACTCCGCGGGCTGACCGACCGGCAGCTCCTCGTAGTCGGCCACCCGAAGCAGGTGCTCCTCGACGGCAGCGAAGTACGAGTCGTCGAGATCGACGTCGAATCCGGCATAGCGCAGGTTCGCCACCGTGTTCTCGGTGGAGGGCAGAGACACACCAGCGGCCAGTGGACGACTGGCGGTGTGCACGCGATCAGCACCGGCGAGCACACCCTCGAGATAGTTCACCGGCGCCATGGCATTGTTGCTGTGGAAGTGAATCTCCACGGGCAGATCGCCGGCTGCACCCTTGATCGCGGCGACCAACGACCTTGTGCGGTCAGGGGTGAGCAGACCGGCAGCGTCCTCGAGCTCGATCCCATCCGCACCGGTCGCGACGAGCTCACGAGTGCGAGCAGCGTAGTACTCATCGGTGTGATAGGGCGTGTCCGCATAGAGGATGCACGGAATCGCCTGGGCTCCTTCGGCCTGCACCGTCTTGACCAGCCGACCGATCTTGTCCATGTTGAACAGTCCGTCGTAGATCCAGAAGCTGCCGATGCCGTGTGCGCACAACCGCTGCACCCACAGATCCATCACGCTGTCCGCCGTGAGCCCGAAGGTCACGATGCCGTTGCTCCGGGTGCCGGCCCGCACCGTGGTTCTCGGCATGGCCTTCGACAGTGAGATCAGTTGGTCCCAGGGATCCTCTTTGCAGTGCCGCACCAGCACCTCGAAGATGGAGCTTCCGACGAGATCGATGGTGTGGAAGCCGGTGCGGTCCAAATCTGTGGCCATGGGTAGGCCCATGTCCTTGCGCAGGCGCATGCCCCACCAACTCTGCGGACCGTCGCGCAACGTCTGGTCCACGATGTCGATCGTGCGGCGGCTGCCGTCGGTTTTGCGCGGGGCGCAGTCCAGATAGCTCATGAGATCTTCTCCAAGTAGTGGGGTAGGCCCCGAGAGGCGATCCAGTCGGTGGTCACGGTGCCCGCCCGGAAGTCCGGATGGTCGAGCGCCACCCGGGCGAATCCCGCGGTGGTGGGGACACCGGAGACGCCCAGGTCTTCCAGGGCGGTCACCATACGGTCTGCGGCCGTGTCCCGGTCCGGTCCGTGCGCCACGATCTTGGCCAGGAGGGAGTCGTAGTAGGGAGTGACGACATAACCGGATTCGCAGTGGCTGTCGACGCGGATCCCCTCTCCCGTCGGCGGTTCCCATCGTGTGACCGTGCCCGGATTGGGGAGGAATCCCCGCGCGGGATCCTCGGTGGTGATTCTGACCTCGACCGCGTGTCCGGTGAGGTGGATGTCGTCCTGGGTGAACCGCAGTGGGATGCCCGCGGCCGAGCGCAGTTGTTCGGCGACCAGGTCCACGCCGGCGACCATCTCGGTGACAGGGTGTTCGACCTGGATCCGGGCGTTGAACTCGAGGAAGGCGAATTCGTCGGTGTCGGCGTCGTAGATGAACTCCACGGTGCCGGCGCTGTCGAGCCCCAGGGCCTGGGCGAAGGCGACGCCGCTGCGCCGGATAGCCTTGCGCACCTCCTCCGGCAGATTCGGTGCAGGAGACTCTTCGATCACCTTCTGATGGCGGCGCTGGAGCGTGCAGTCCCGTTCACCGAGATGGATCACCGAGCCGTGCTTGTCGCCGAGGACCTGTACCTCGATGTGTCGGGCGTTCCGGATGAACCGTTCGATATAGGTGCGGCCGTCGCCGAACGCCGACTGTGCTTCGGCGGCCGCCGACGACCAGCGTGCGCGAAGTTCGGCTTCATTCTCGACGACCGACATCCCGCGTCCGCCACCTCCGGCAGCCGCTTTGACCAGAACCGGATATCCCAGCTCGGCGGCCGCCGCGACTGCAGCCTCGGTCGAGTCGAGCACCGGGGATCCCGACAGCACCGGTATCCCCGCCGAGCGCGCCAGTTCCCGCGCTCGCGCCTTGTCACCGGCCTCGGCCACCGCGTCCGGGCGAGGACCGACGAACACCAATCCTTCGGCGACACACGCCGCAGCGAACTCGGGATTCTCGGAGAGAAATCCGTATCCCGGATGTACAGCATCACAACCGGTTCCGAGCGCTGCGGTAAGCACCGCAGGAATGGACAGGTAACTGTCCCCGGCAGGCGGTGGTCCGATGCATACCGCACGGTCCGCCATCCGGGCCGCGAGCCCGTCCCTGTCCACCGTCGAGGTGACGGCCACCGTTTCGATACCGAGTTCTCGGCACGCCCGGATGACACGCACCGCGATCTCACCGCGATTGGCGACCAGGACTCGCCGGAGCGCAACGTCCTCGGACACTGTGACCGGCAGGATCGACGGGCTAGCCATCGCTCGGCCTGATCAAGAACAGCACCTGGTCGAACTCGACGAGATCGGCGTTCTTGGCGCAGATCTGTACGATCTCGCCGCTCTGCGGTGCGACGATCGGATTCATCAGCTTCATCACCTCGACGATCGCGAGTTGCTCGCCGGCCTCGACCTTCTGTCCGACCTGCACGAACGGCGGTTCACCCGGGCTCGGCGCCACCCAGAACGCACCGACCGTCGGTGATGTGACCTCGATGCAACCGGTGGTGTCCGCCGGTGCCGTCGGTACCGCACCTTGTGCGGCAGGTACGGTGTCGGCGCCCTTCCCGGCGTCGGCAGCGATCCCGGTGCCGGCTGTGTCGAGCGGCGGTGTGTGCGTCACCGCCGAGACGGTGGCCGATGCCGCCTGCGGCACGGGTGCGGGTGCCTCGGCGAGGGAACGTTCCCGGGCCGCCGGCGGACCGTCCTTACCCACGGTGATCCGCATACCGTCCATTTCCAGCGTCATGGCGGCCCAGCCGGAGTCGCGGAAGGTACGCAGAATCTCCCGCACTTCGCGGTAGGTGACACGCTCCGGTGTGGTCATGAAATTCTCCTGTGATGTGCGACGGCAGCGAGCAGCACCGGAAGCCGACGGGCGGTGACGATTTCCTCGACGCCCGCATCCATCGCGGCACGCACACCATCGAGGGTGCAGAAAATCCCTCCGCGAACAGATCTGGTTCCGGCAGGAATATCGGGCAGCTTCCCGCCGACCTCGTCGACCGCCGCATCTGCATCGAACACCGGCTCGAGCACGGCAGTCGTGCTCACCGTCAACGGCGCCGCGCGTTCGGCCCATTCGGTGAGGCGACGTAGATCGTCGTCCTCACTTTCATCCGCAGCCGAGGTCGGCAGCTCACCGGCGTAGACACGACCGGTCGTCGCGTCGACCGTGACGGTACGGCCCACCAGAGCCGCAACCGTACCGACGCCACATCCAACGACGCACGGTGTGTCCAGCGCTCGACTGACAACCGCAGCATGCGAGGTCGACCCACCTTGCTCGGTAATCACCGCAGCAGCGGCGATCATGCCGTGCACGTCGTCGGGACTGGTCGACTTACGAACCAGGATGGAACCTGGGGTGGCCTGGGCGGCCTCCGGAGTATCCACCACCGGTCCCGTCGCCACTCCAGGACTGGCAGGCACACCGCTGGCAAGCACCTCGGCATCGTCGGCGGCCCCGGCGGCGATCTCGGGCCGCAACAGGGTTCGGATCTGATCGGCGGTCACCCGCGACAGAGCTTCCTCCGGTTCGAGGACGCCCTCGTCGACGAGTGCGACCGCGATCCGCACCGCTGCTCGGGCGGTCCGCTTCGCCGGTCGCGACTGGAGCAGGAACAGTTCGCCGCTCTGGACGGTGAACTCTATGTCCTGCGCATCGCGACCTTCACGGTCGAGACACTCTGCAGCCTCCAGTAGTTCGGCGTGCACCGAAGGCCAGCGAGCGGCGAGATAGGACAACGGTTCCGGCGTGATCCGTCCGGACACCACGTCCTCCCCCTGCCCTCCGGCCAGATACTCGCCGTAGGGCTCTCGGGTGCCGTCGACGGGGTTACGGGTGAAGAGCACACCGGTACCGGAGTCGTCGTCGAGGTTGCCGAACACCATCGCCTGGATCGTGACCGCTGTTCCGAGGTCGTCGGGAATGCCGTAGTGCTTGCGGTAGGCCAACGCACGTCGCGAGCGACTCGACTCGAACACCGCGGCCACAGCGGCGCGAAGTTGCTCCCACGGGTCCGCCGGTACGGTCGCATCGACATCCTCGGCGATGGCCGCACGCACGGCGGCGGTGTCGGGCAATTCGTCGAGTTCTTCGGTGCACCCCAGCACCAGCCGGCCGTAGAACCCTGTGAATCGGCGGTGCACCTCGGCAGCGAACTCCGGATCGCTGCTCTCGGCTGCCAGGGCGGCCTCGACGGTGTCGTTGCATCCCAGGTCGAGGATCGTGTCCATCATGCCCGGCATGCTCACGGCAGCGCCCGATCGCACCGAGACGAGCAATGGACGTTCGCTACCACCGAAAGTGCGGCCCAGTTTCTGTTCCAGGAAACGGATTCCCGCGACCAGCTCCTCGTCGAGGCCGTCGGGCATGTGACCGTCCGCGAAATACGCCTTGCATGCCTCGGTGGTGACGACGAAGGCAGGAGGAACCCGCAGTCCGAGAGACCGCATGCGCCACAGACTCCAGGCCTTTCCGCCCACCAGATCCCGACTCGGCTCGGCCGCAATCTCTTCCGGTACGACCAGCCACTGCAAACTCGTTGTGGTACTCATTCCGGACGTTCCCTTCCGGTCAGCCGAAGAATGTGTTCATGCATTTGGAACCAGACGGTGTGCATCGAGTCGACCCGCACCCCACTGACGTAGTCTGTTTCGCCGCCTTCCGCTCGGACGAGAGCGTCGCCGATCCGGTCGAGGAATCGATCGACGAGCGGGTCGGCGTCGGCCAGCGGGCGCAGGACCTTGTAGGTCTTCTCGTGCACCCGAGCGAGTTTGGTGATGATCTTGGAGTCGTACTCGGGGTCGCCGTGATCGTTGGGAACCCGGTCGCCGTCGATCTCGATGGTCTGCCAGTCGGTGGTCAGGGCGAGAATCTGTTTGTTCACACCGGTTTCGAAGGCATCCATCGCTGCCGTGACGGCAGCGTCGGCGCGCAGCGCAGCAAACGTGCGCGGATACACGCCGTCGAGGAATTCACGGCCGGCGGGGGTGATCATGTGGTTTCCGCGCGCGGCCATGACGGTGCCTTCGACGACGGCCTTTTCTAGCGCCGCTTCGACGTCGTCGACCGGAAGACCGTTGATGCTGCGGAGATCCTCGGCGGAGCCGAGTTGGCGCAGGGTCAGGGTATGCACGGTGAGCTCATAGGGATCGAGCATGATGGGGTCCTTTCGGTGCTGGTCCGCGGGTCACTGTCGGGCCGCGGCCATCCGGTCGCGTACTTCGCGGCGCAGCGACTTGCCGACGGGGCTGGTAGGGATTGCGGGCCAGATCTCGATGGCACGCGGGCGTTTGAATCCGGCCAACCGGTCCGCGCAGAACTCGAGGATCTCTTCGGGGCGCGTGTCGCTGCGGGTGACCACGGCGGCCGCGACCCGTTCACCCCACTTTTCGTCGGGAAGGCCCACGACCGCGGCTTCGACCACAGCGGGATGGGCCAGGAGGGCGTCTTCGACTTCACGCGGGTACACGTTGAAACCGCCCGAGATGATCACGTCGTGCCGACGGTCGAGCAGATGCAGGTAGCCGTCGTCGTCCCACCGTCCGATGTCGCCGGTGTGCAGCCAACCGTCCGGTTCGATGGTCTCGGCGGTTGCCTCGGGACGTCGCCAGTACCGGCTCATGGTGTGCGGTCCTCTGGTAAGGACCTCCCCCACCCCGCCAGGACCGAGGACATTGCCGTCGGTGTCACGGATCTGGACTTCGACGAAGGTGTAGGGCTTGCCGGTGGAGGTGAGCCGCTCCGGTGTGTGTTCCCACGGTTGCAGGCACGTGATCGCCAGCGGAGCCTCGGCTTGCCCGTACAGCTGCGCGAACACCGGTCCGAGCACATCGAGGCCGCGCTGCAGCACGCTGGTGGCGATCGGAGCCCCGCCGTAGCACAGGCGCTCGAGGGCGAGATCGGCTGTCGCCGTGTGCGGATCCTCGAGGAGCAGCGCGATCATCGTCGGTACCATGAATGTCGTTGTGGCTCGGTACTTTCGTGCTGCATCGAGGAAGGCTGTGGAGGTGAACTTCGGCAGGATCACGTTCGGAGCGCCCTTGACGAGATGCGGCAGGAAGAACGCGCCGCTGCCGTGAGTGATGGGGGCGGCATGCAACATCACCGAATCCGGTCGGAGGTTGGGAAGCAGGTCGACCAGGAAGTTGGCAACCTCCGCGAGTTCGCTCCGCGTGGTCAGGACCACCGCTTTGGGTTTTCCGGTTGTCCCACCGGTGTAGGCCAGACGGAATGGTGCATCCTGCTCACGCCGTATGTCGCACGGGTCGGACGAGGCGCCCGCGATGAGACCGGGCAGTTCGTCGGCGGTGATCATCACCTCGACCGATGCGGGCGGGTCTCCTGCATGGATCAGGGCGCGGGCCTGCGAATCATCGATCTTGTACGCGTGCTCGGAGGCGGTCTCGCGAACGTTCAACGGAACTCGCACCAATCCCGCTTTCGCAATCGCATAGTAGGCGACGACGCCATCGATGCCATTGGGCATGAGCACTGCAACCCGGTCACCGGCGGTGAGACCGGCGGCCAGCAGGGCATTGCCGAGTCGGTCGGTGAGTTCGTCGAACTCGGCGAAGCTCACCACCCGGTCCTCGTGGATCAACGCCGGGGCCGAACCGAACTGCGCGCCGGCGCGGCGGATCAGGTCACCGATCTGCATGATCGTCGCCCTTCGTGTCACCGGGCCTCGGCAGGTCCGCACGCCTCAGCGCGGAACCGCGTCCTTCGAGATTGCGCGAGCCACGCTGGGTGAGGCGGTACAGTTCGTCAGCCTGCTCGCTACCGTGGTGCCATTTCACCCACTCCTCGTCGCGGTAGCGGTGCGCGCCGTCGAGGACTGCCGGAGTGAACCCGCGCGCGCGTGCGTTGTAGTCGTCGATGTCGATCCGGCCGGCGCTGGTTGTCCACAGCCCGGTCTTGACGGGCAGGCTGCTCGAGCCGGAGAAGTGGTCGCCTACGGTCGGGGCATAGTCGTCATCGGTGAGTACCGAATAGGGTATGCCGTTGATCATGTTCCGGCTCTGCGACGAGTAGCGCGCCATCGTGTATTCGTTGGCGGACTGGTGCGGCAGCCCGAGCAGACCCACCATCTCGCCGAGGTGGTCGCGGCCGTACTCGTCGTTCATCAGGGGTTTGAAGCGTTGGACCCGCTCGTCGAGTTGGAGCCAGTCGTCCTGGCGGTAGGTTCCGGCCAGGTGCGCGAAATCCTTGCCCACGGAAGAGTAGACGAGGGCGCCGGCGTCGATCATCTGTTCCCGCGACCAGGACGCGATGCGCTTCCACAGGTCGGTGGTCGCTTCGTTGAGGATCTCGCGGTACTGCTCCATGGTGTCGGCCAAGGTGTCGGCATTGTCCATCCCGACCGGCACATAGCCGTCGGTCAGTGCATCCGAGCTGTACATGCCGATGGCCACAATGTTGGAAGCGTTGTAACTCGGCTCGGCTTCGAACGAGGCCCAGTCATCCATCAGGTGGAAGTTCGTGTCCTTGAAGACAATCGGGATCGTCAGATTGTTGAACGGCAGTCGCGTCGCGATGCCATCCAGCCAGGGATAGTCGCCTTCGGTGAGATCGAAGAAGTCCCGCACGATCATCTGCCGGTCATTGCCGAAGTTGTACGGACCGCTGTTGTGCAGGCCGATGCGACACTCGCAGTGCGCGAGGAACGCGAACTGCGACAACTGGGCGATGAGCTTGGTGGCTGCAGTGTGCAGACGGTCACCGGGGGTGACCCCGTGCAGATCGGCTTCGAAGACCTGCAAGGTGCGCTCGGGAAGAAACTGGCTGCGGTCGCCGAATTCCTTGTTGGTGAGATGACCGTCGTTGCGGTGGTACGCGAGATTGAACCGTCGCGAGAAGTCGAGCACGTCGACGACATCGTCGACTGCGTCCGTGGGCCGGATCAGGCCCCAGTTCATCAGCATTTCCCGGCCGAGGAGGTAGAAGGTGGGCATGCCCCAGGCACCGTTGACGGTGTTGACCTTGAGACTGACCTCGCGCGCACGGTCGCCGAGTTCTTCTGCGGGGGTGATCGCGTCGATCTCCCTCAGCTGAGTGGGCAGCCGATAGAAGCTGTTGAGATAGCTCAGCAGCATGTACGGGCTCATCGGGAAGAGTTTCGATTCCTGCACGGTGCGGGTGATGCACAGCCAGTAGGTGGTGTCGGACAGAGTCCGCACGTAGTTGTTGGTCTCGAGCAGGGACCGGTAGTTCACCTTCGCCATGGTTCAGCCCTCGTTCTCGATCAGCCAGATTCGGGCGTGCCCGATGTCGCCGGTTTCGTATGCATCCGAGGCGGGAGGTGTCGCGGTCACCTCCAGCTCGACCAGATCTCCGTCCCGGAGCTCGTCGATCTTGCAGTTCATCAGGGTGGGAACGTCGTACTCCCGAGCGAGGATCCCCAGGTGAGAGCGGACCGTGCCGCCGAGGCAGATGACCCCCGCGAAGCCCTCGATGATCGGGGCGGTCAGGGTGCCGCCCGAATCGTCGATCACTGCGATGGTGCCGGCCGGCACCCCGTCGGTCAGGTAGTCCATCACCTGTTCGATCGTGGAGATCAGGGCTACAGGGCCGACGACCGTCTGCGGCTTGCTGATGACGTTGTCACCGACACCGACCTGCCTGCGGCCGTCTGTCGATCGCTCCTCGGTGAATCCTGAGATTTCACGTTCGGGTCGCCGGTACTTCTCCGGTTCAGATTCGAGTGACACCGTTGCCGAGAAGTCGAAGCGGTAGCCGGAGTCGAGGACTTCCTTCTCGATCGCGTCAGCGTCTGCGCGCGAGAACAATTCGAATTGACGCTCGAAGACGATGTCCTTCCACTGTGCTCCGGTTGCTGCGATACGGTCCGCCGCCAACGTCCGAACCATGGAGTTGAAGCGGCCGGGCAACGGAAGCACTTCCGTTGCTCCCCATTTGGGGGTGATCCATTCCGAATCAGACATTGTTCCTCACTCGAATCGTGTAGTGGCCGAGGCGTGGTGCAACGACCGGCACCTACCGGCGGGTACTCAGGTGAACCTCTTTCTCTGTGACCGAAATTAGCTACTATTCCGACTGTGACCCAGTCCACTATGGGGGACAGTTCGACAGGCCTTCGGAACACCCGTTCCGCACCCCCGTCGACCAGGTCCCCAATACGCAAAGTCCTGGAACCGCGTGACTACGAGCTCGCGTTCGACGTACTCGAACGCTGCGCCGATGCGGCATCCGTACCCGACTTCAAAGAGCGCACTGTCCAAGCACTGCAGGAACAGTTCGGTCTGCAGCACGTCTCCTTCTTCGCTGGAGCGACGTTCCACACCGTCTTCGAGGACGCCGCCCCGCTCACCGAAGGGGCAACAGCGAAGATGCTGCCCGAATACCAGGAGCGTTGGGCCCGCCACGATGTGTTCGGTTGTACCTCTGCAGTGCAACAACTGATGACGAGTGGAGTCGCCTCACTGGCGGAGCTACAGGCTTTCGCTTCCCTACCGCCGGCTGCAGCTGCATACGTCCGACACTTCCTGGGTTCGACGTGGCGAATGGAGACTGCCGCTGCGATGCGACTCGAACTCGGTGGCGGCCATACTGCATTGGTGGGCATGTTCGATCCTCAGCCCAACAAGCTCGGGGTGCACGAAATGGCGACCCTTCGGTTGCTCAGCCGCCAATTGTCCGCCATCGCGCGTGGATTGCCCACAACGCGGCCGCTCGCCACCTTGACTCGACTTCCCGAGCGGCAACAACAGGTGGTCTATCTCGTAGCCGAAGGTCTGTCCAACGCGCAGATCGCGGAGACGCTGTCGCTGGCCGAAGACAGTGTCAAGAAGTACATCTCTCGCATCCTCACGGCCACCGGTTGCCAGTCCAGGATGGAGTTGGCGCTGCTCGCGCGCTCACAACGGCGATGACGAGGCACCATCGGGGCCGGCTACCCGCAGCGTCCACAATGCTGCGGGCAGCCGGCCCTTGCGTGCCGAGAATGTCAAACCAACTGCTGGAAAGCACATTCCGTAGAAATCAACGTTGTCTGCTCGGCGACGGAGACCCGAAGACGCGTCGACCGCCGCACCCCTGCGTTCTTGAAGGGTACGGCGGCCGACTCGGACAGACAGCGTCACGGGTCCGTCAGAGGAACGAGTCCTCGCCCCGGAGACCGTAGCGAGGATGGTCGCCGATGACCATCGACTCGAAGATCCCGAATCCTGTTGCGTCACCCTCCCGGGTGGTGATCACACAGTCGCGCAGCTGGTGAGCTTCGAGCAGTGTTTGGCGGTCGGTCATGTCCTTGTACCGCTCGCCGTCGAGATGGTCGACGCCCTTCCATCCGCCGTGCCGCTCTCCCTTGTAACCGAAGTAGAGTGCGGTGCCGAGGTGGAATCCGATGTCGGACACGGGCGCAATCTCCACTGTTCGCGTCTTACCCCAGCCGGAGTCGAAGGTCATCGTGCCGCCGAGCAGACGTCGTGTGGCGGGGTCGTATTTCAAATCATCCACCATGCCGTGCAGAGGTTCCTGACGGCCGTCCGCGTAGTTGACGAAGCCCGAGAAGTAGTGGACCTCGCCGTCGACCCACTGGAGATAATGGTGAATCTCGTACGGGGCGCTGCCATCTGCCGGCTGGAAGTACATGGGACTCCAAGTGAGCAGAAAGTCCTGATCCATGCGGTTCGGTGAGTGGACGTCCGGGTCCGGTTCACCGACGTCCATGCGGACCCCCCACGAGCGGTCCCGGTATCCGAGCCAGGTCTCGTCGGTGATCTCCGTGCGTTCGCCGTCGATGGCGACCCACCCGGAGACGGTGCACAGCTGATGGAACCGACGCAGGTCCGAGGAGATCCGTAAGCCGTCCATCCCACGCTGCACATCCTTGCGTTCGAGGAAGGGAGGCAGGACCGCGGTAAGGGTGACGTCGAAAGACAGTGGTTGGACGTCGTTCTCACGCAGGATGCACCGAACCTTACGCATCGGCTCGATGATCTCGTAGTCGATCGGTCCGACGCCCGTCCGCTCGGGGTGCTGGTCGAGCTCGGTGCTGGCTCGTACAGTGATCTGCTCTATGCCTCGGGAGATGCCGCCGAAACCTTCGACGACATTGCGGTTGTGGTACTTGCCCAGGCCGAAATCGATCTGGAGCGAGCCGTCGCGAGCGAACAGCGAGCACCAGACTCGTTCCGTCCAGGACACGTCCGAGTCGGACACGATCGAGAACGTATCGGGTGTCTGATGGATCAGGTACTCGTCTGCAGGTGTCACGAGCTGCATTGACTGACGCATGATGTTTACCTTTCGAGCCACCTGCCGGCGGCCACTTCTCGTGATGCGTTGTGCGGTCGTTCCGCTGCGGTGGTCTAGTTGAAACCTGTGAAGGCACTGGGACGATCGTGGGCGACGAGTGCTCCACCGAAGATCGCGGCTGCCTGATCGTCATCTGCGAGCGGTTCGGGAAAGAGAGCCATCGTACGGTTCGAGAACGACCAGTCGATGGCGTCTTCGACACCGGCAAGACGCGCGAACGGCCGCAGTCCCCAGCTGTACATTCGCGTGGCTGCGAGGATGCGGCTTTCCCGATCCATGTCGCTGAAGGTCCGATACAACCCGAGGTGTTCGGAGCCCAGTCGTTTCGCGAGCTCCGACCACTGTTCCGGCGGGAGTACGGCGGTGGTTCCGTCGGCATATCGAGCCACGACCGAAGCACTGACGACCGCGGACAGGAAGTGGTCGGGTTCGGTGAAGGTGGTACCCCAATCGTTGATCTCGAAGTCATGGAACGCCGCTGGCGAGTACTCGAGCGTCAACGTCACACCGCTGACTCCGGGATTGCAGGTCTCGGCCCATGGGTAGGCGAAGGGGCCACTGTCCAGGCTCAGGAAGTCCCGTACCAGGACCGCAGTGCCCCGGGTCTCGTCCGGGTACGGCCCGTTGTCGCAGATGCCGACCCTCGAGTCGGTGAAGTACATGAAGCAGTATCCGGACAGCGCAGCGTTGAGCTGCTTCAGCTCTTTGCTCGTCGCGGCATCCAAGGGTTGCAGCGTCCGGCGCAGGGAGTCCACTTCCTGCTGCGGCAGGTACTTGTTGGTGAAGCCGGCGTCCTTGTAGTCGAGCGTTCCGTCTCCTCGATGGGAGAGCGTGAGTCGTCTCCAGAAGTCGACAACGGTCCGCACGTCATCGAGGGCATCGCTCGGACCGAGTTTTCCGAGACCGATGAGAAGCTCGCGTCCGCAAAGGTAGTGATACCCGACCATCCAGATCCACAGGGGACTGATCTGTCCCGACTGCATACGCAAGCGCGCACCGATTTCTTCGGCAGGCATCGCGGCGTCGATCACGCGGATCCGTTCGGGATAGCTGTAGAAGTCTTCGATCACCGACATGGACATGTACGGCATCATCGGAAAGATCTCGGAAGTGAAGCCGGACCGTCGTGTCATCTCGGGCTTGAAAGACCGACCCATGTGCAGGATGAGTTGTTCCAATCGGCCGTCGGTCATCTTCTCTCGACACAGCTGGCTCACAGTGTCGACCGTGACGGATGCCGGAAAGGGTTTGCGCCCGATCTCGTCTCCGACGGTGGCGACGTAGTTCCACCAGTCGGTTACAGCACAGCCGGTCGTTTCGGATGTGTACCGGCGGGTCGGTCCTGTGTGGTCGGTGACTCCGGATACGGGAGCCGCGGCGGGAAGGATGTCCGCGGTGTCAGCCCCCGACACGTCGGTCTCTGTAGCCGGCATCAGCCAACCTTCGTTGTCGTAGGACGACTCCATACGCACCGCATCACCGTCGGCGGGCATCCAGTCGGCGAGGTCGACGGCCAGGAGGCACGGAACTTCGTATTCTCGCGACACGATGGCCAGATGCGACCGGGAAGTGCCTGACGTGCAGATAATTCCACCCAATCGGCCGAGGATCGGCGAGAGGAAGGTCGTGCCGCCGGACTCCACCAGCGCGATGACACTACCGAGGTCGTCACCGAAGACGTCGATGACGTCGTGCGGTGTATGGAAAGCGCGGATCGTGCCGCGCGCAGATCCGAAGTTGTACGAGCTCACTCCTTTATATCGCGCTGGTGTCGCGGCAGTAGGCATGCTGGGTCCTTTTCCAGTAGGGCAGATCTGAAGTTCGCCGGCCAGCCGGCGCGGATGTGCTCGGCGACGATTCCCACCCACGATGTCGACCAGAAGCACTACGCGAACGTCGGTTGTCAACCTCCCAGCGGGCGGAAGCACCCATCACGATCGCCGGGCACGAAGACGCCACCGATCAGATTCAGCGCCACCTCCGGGTCACTGAACTCCTGGAAGGAGTCGGCGATGCGGGGTGTCACGTTCCAGTCGATGTCGTCGTAGCAGTCGGCAAGACGAGCCCATGCCTTGAGCTTCCATGCGTACATCTGTGTCGCGTACAGGTTGCGCTGTTGCGGATCGGTATTCGCCAGTCGTTCGTACAGAGTTCGGTGTGCCTTGCGGATCGCCTTGGTCGCTATCTCGATGTCGCCAAGATCGAGTGGTCTGAGAGTGCCGTCGTCCGTAGTGAACACACGAGTTTCGAGGATGTCGCCCTGATAGTCGCTCGGCGTGAACCAGGCTGTGCCCCAGACGTTGTTATCCATCTGCACGGTGCTCGGAAGGCGGTAGGCAATGACGAAATGGTGGTAGGGCAGCGATTCCCTGATTCCGTCGAGCCAGGGGAAGTCGCCGTCTCCGTCAGCACAGGTTTCGCGGAGAGCGAGAAACGTTCCGTCCTCGAGGACATACGGTCCTGTGTCACATACAGCCATCCGTGCATCGCAGTTCTCGAGGAATGCGTATGCGGTCAGGCGTGCTCCGAACTTGCGGATCGCTGTCTTGGTCGCATCGTCAGCGGGGACCAGAGCCGCGCGAATCTCGGACAGCAGTTCGTCGTCGACGACGTGAGAGCTGTTCGCAGGCTCGGCATCCATGTTGAACAGCACACCGTCCGTACGCATCGCGATAGTTACCTCGCGCCAGAATCTCAGGACTTCCAGCTGGTCCTCAAGGCCGTCGGCGAGCGTGTTCTCGCCGAGGTCCACGAAGAGTTCGCGGCCGGTCAGATAGTGCAGCGGAGTAGCTGTCAGGTTGATGAAGCTTCGCTTGGTGCCGATGGGCAGGGCCTTGCGGACCAGTTCGGTCGGCGTAGCGTGCTGCCGGATCGTGCGGATGCGTTCGGGTACGCGCAGATAGTCCTCCATCATCGACATGACGATGTAGGTGTTCATTCCGAACAGTTCGGATTCGAATACCGTGCGAGCGGCCAGTTCGGACTTGTATGCGGTACCGGCCTTGTGTACCAGCCAGTTCCACTCGTCGAGTGTCGGCTCGTAGGTGGGGTCCGTGTAGAGGAGGTCGAGGTTCGCGGGAGAGGTCAGCTGCGCAGTCATGCCGATACCTCCGCGGTCGTAGCGATACGTGCCGTTTCGGAGTCGGATAGATCGAGGACGACGATGTCGCCGTCGGAGACGGACTCGACGAGCTCTGCCGCCAGCACGCATGGCACGTCGGATTCGCGACACAAGATCGCGAGGTGTGATTCCCGGCTGCCTGCGGTACAGACGATGCCCCGCAGGTCCGGCAGGATCGGCGAGAGGAAGGTCATGCCTCCCTTGTTGACGAACGCGATCGTATTCTCGAGGTCGTCATCGTCGATCGACAGGACGTCGGACGTGTCGTTGAACCATCGGGCCACTCCTCTGACCTTTCCTGTGGAGAAGAGATTGGTGCCGGTTCCGACGTCGGCGAGATTTTCGTTCATTGCTGCTCCGTTCCGCCCTCGGAGGGCGCGGGTGAATCGGGTACGCAGATGCAGGCGATGACGGGAACCATATGAACGGGACCCGACTGTGATCCAGTCCACTTAGGGGGACACTGTCGCTCCACATCACGGTGCAGGGCAAGCGGTGGGGTCAGGATGTGTCGGTATCCGTTGACAGAATGCGTAGTCGCAGTGATCGTTTCGGACGAAGAGCGTGCGAGCTGGACCTTTCAAGTCGCCATCGAGGCCTGGACCCGATCCGTAGTGATCACGTAGTTGGACGGTATCGGCTCACCGAACTGCGCGGGCACAGTTCACCTACGAGTCGCGCCGCGAGACGGGGGCCACGACCGACTCCGACTCGCACCCGGGCAGAGAGGTCCACACATGCAGATCGACAGCGCCTGCTCCACCCTCGTGTCCCAGGCAGCGGGCAATCCATCGGCGACCTTCCGCGCCGATCCGCGGCACGCTTCCCGGACAAGTTCGCGATCGTGCACGGTGACAGGTTCACATGTGAAAGGCGTCGGCGCGGTGGGAAATCGCGGTGACCTCGACCGTGCCGTTCGTGTCGTTGATCAGATACAGCACCCTGTACGTGCCCCGGCGGGCGCTGTACGCCGGGGCAAGCGGCGGCTCTAGAGGTTTTCCAACCCGTCTCGGATTTTCCAGAAGCGGACCCGTGACGATCTCGTACACCGCAGTAGCGACCTTCTCCGGCAACGACTTCGTCAGCGTCTGCGCAGCGGACCGCGCCAGCACCAACCGATACCGGTCACCCGGCTCGCTCACTCCCCCGCCGACCGAGGATCGCGCATCAGCCGGTCCAGTTCCTGTGCGTCGACGACATCTCTGCCCTCGACCTCGGCCCGTCCGGCGAGATGGGCCGCGAGCAAATCCGTATCCGACAACACCGCGATCGTCTCCCGCAGCGCGTCGTAGTCATCGGCGCCGAGCAGGACCGCGGCGCGATGCCCATTGCGGGTGATCTCGAACCGCTCATGCGTGCGTTCGGCCTCATCCACCAGCCTCGACAGCTGCGCCCGGGCATCGGCAACGGGAAGAGTCGTCATGTACATTATTCTAGCTAAAACGGAGCGGGTGACGTCCACCTCCGGTCACCACGGCAGCTCCACCTTCGCGGAGATTCGACCGCGCGAAACCGTGATCGCCAGGTGGATCGCCGAGGTCGACGGTCTCGGCGAGCAGGCGTCGTGGACGGTGGACCCGGCCACCGTGTTCGCGACCTTGCCGCTGACCGACCCCGCGAACGCTCCTCATCGTCACCCCCTACACGCAATCGTCGGCCCCGTCCCGATCCCGCACACCCGCCGCGCGGTCGCCCATCTGCTGCGCACTCGCAGCGACCTCGAGCCAGCGGCCGGTCCCGGACGCCACCCGCGCCCTCGCCGATGCCGGACACCGCATCCCCGACTCCACCTCGACCACCGCGTCATCTCCCCCAACCGCCGCACTGCCCTGCTGCACCTGCGGAACCTCTGATCGGAGCACTTTCCTCGTCACGTCGGGTGTTCGCTGTCTTCGACCAACACCCCGAAGGGAACCACACCACTTGTGTGCCAATAACTTTGAAGAGAAATGGTCACACTGACGTAGTTCACGCCCGCGGCGCATTCGGCGACACAGGAGGTCCGCCTGTCGTCTTCACCCGTACGTCGGCGTGGGGTCGACTACGACCGACTCTGACCGGCCTGAGAGTCAAGGTCCCGTCGTGCTCGGCCACCACCCGCGCGAGATCCGACCCACCTGCGCGGGGCGTCCGCTGTTGATCCGGTGGCTCCCCGATGCGACCCGGGCATCGGCCGGATGGCACTCCGGCGGCCATGCCGCTGATGTACCTGTCACCCCGACAGCACTTCCGTGTGACAGATGGTACACGGTACACTTGTGGCACATCTGGAGGTGGTGGCCATGCCCGCTGATCGCGACCGTGCCCGCGAGACGATCCATGCCCTGTCCGACGACGACCTCGTGGGGCTCCTTGCCGACGAATTCTCCCGCCGGCCGCATCTGCGCCCGGTCCGCGACGACGTGACGGCACTCCTGGCGATGAGCCCGGCGCTGGCGCTCGCCCAGGAACGTGCGGTCACCAACCCCGCCGCGGCCGCCGTCGCCCGCACCCGCATCGTCACCTCGGTATTGGGTGCCCTCATCGACGAGTACGAGATGCTCGACTCCACCGCTGTCAGTCGCGTCCTGGGCAAGGCCACGACCAGCCGCAACACCGCAAGCCGCCTGGCCGCCACCGGCACAGTGATCGCCCTGCCCGCCGGAGGACACAAGCTCTACCCCGCCTTCCAGTTCGACGCCGAACGACGCCAGGTCCGCCCGATCGTCGCCGAGATCAACACCGCCCTGGGCGCAAAAACCGACCCATGGGGCACGGCATCGTGGTGGCTGAGCCCCACCGCATTCGCCGACGACCCCCGCTCCCCGGCCGAACTCGCCGTCACCGGCGGGTACGAACAGGAACTGCGGGACATGGCCGACGATCTACTCGAAGGCTGACGCGGCGTGGACTACCCAGATCCACCGCGTGAGCTGCCACCTGCCCTGATCACCACCATCGCTGCCGGGACCTCGGTCTGGCGGATCCACGGCGCCACCCGCGGCGCCGCCGATCTGAACCCAACCCCCCGGCCACGGGTACGGGCAGGCGGCCGGTTCGACAGCCTCGACGGCACGTACTCGTACCTGTACATCGGCGACAGCCCGGCCGCCGCGGTCGCCGAAACCCTGTGCCGCAACCTGCCGGTCGACCAATCTCCCCGGCTGATCCCCCGCGCCCAGATCACCGGACGCGTCCTCAGCGAGCTACACACCACCCGAACGGTGCGCGTGGTGGACCTGACCGGCACCGGCGCCACGCGGATCAACGCCGGAGTCTGGTTGACCAAGTGCGATCCCTCCGGGTACCTGCACACCCGGCGCTGGGCGGCCGCGATCCTCGCCGCGAATCCCGGCATCGACGGCGTGCAGTACCGGCCCCGGCACGACGAGAACACCCTGGCCTGGATGCTCACCGGCTCCCCCGGCACGCCCCGTCACCCCGCCGTCGCCGCGGTCGGCGGCGTGATCGCGCTCGACTCCGCGGACGGGCACTACCTGCTCGGGACACTGCTCACCGCCCACAATGCCGCCCTCGCCCCGTAACGCTCCCCCGAAACGACATTACGGCGCACGTCCATCCCCGCCGCCGGACCGGTGCGCGCACATGGCCGAGCGACGGGTGAACCGGCCCTCGGGACCAAGAGAAACGTGCCACGGCCACCCAACCGACCGATTCGGAAACGCCGTCTACCACCTCAAACACATTATGCTACAAGCGAGTTCGAGAATCCGATCAGTCGCACTTTCGACGTACCTCGTCAACGCCGCCCAGTTCGCCTACGACCCCTCCGCGCACAGTCTCGACGTCACCGTCATCACCTCTCACCGCACTGCGACCAGCGCCGCCACTCCCCGCATCGTGACCTACCGACCACGAGCGACCACACCCTGGTGCCATCATGCCGAACGGACCGGCGGATGCTCCTCGATTGCCGAGCAAGAAGGGGCATCAGGATGGCTGAGCCAGGGCCCGTCCGGAAGCGGCTCATTCCGGCAGGGCGTGAAGACACCCCGATCGGGACCCACCAGGCAGGTCAGAGGTGCGAACGCGCATTCCCCGCCGTAACGTGAGCCAACTCGAGATGCTGGTTCTACCCGCCCTCATCGCACCTGAACGACGGCCTTTCCTCGGATCTTGCCTTGCTCGAGGTGCTCCAGCGCCGTCGGGAGGTCGGCGAACGAATATCTGGCACCTATCTGCGGAACGACAGTTCCCTCGGCGATCATGCGCTCGAGGGATTCCGCCTGCACCCGCATGAGGTCGCTGTCCAGTCCGAGGAATGCTCCGAATGCCGCACCGATCACACTGGCGTTGCGAAGCAGCAACCGGTTCACCTTGATCGACGGGATCTGTCCTGCCGCGAATCCGACGACCACGATCCGTCCCTCGGGAGCGAGAGCGCGCACGGCCTCGTCGAAAAGCCAATCGCCGACCGGATCGAGGACAAGGTCCACTCCTCGTCCGTCGGTCATGTCGCGAAGGATCGCGGCGAATCCGGGTTCGAGCACTATTGTTTCCGCTGCGCCGGCCGCGGACGCGATGTCGGCGCGGCTCTCGTCCGAGACCCCGGCGATCACCCGCGCACCCAAACCGGCCGCCACCTGGATACCAGCGGTGCCGATCCCCCCACCTGCGCCCATCACCAGAACGGTTTCACCAGGTCGGACCCGACCTCGTCGTGCGAGCGCAAAGTGCACCGTGTGGTAGTTGACCACCATGGCCGCAGCAAAATCGAAGTCGACGGCATCGGGTATGCGGACCACCGAATCAAGCGGAACGGCAACCTCTTCGGAGAACCCTCCCTGCCACACGAAGGCAGCGGCGCGATCTCCGGGGCTCCAACCCGAATCGGTCGGTGCGCTGACGACCGTGCCCGCGATTTCACAACCCGGAACGACGGGAAGTTCCGGTTTGTGCTGATACTGCCCCTTGGTCATGAGCAGATCCGGAAAATTCACCCCCACCGAGTGCACCCTCAGCAGCAGTTCCTCGTCTGCGGCGGCAGGTGGGTCCACCTCGGTGAGGGCGAGCCCCGTGGGACCGCTGTAATCGTTCAGCACGAAGGCGTGCACCGTAACTCCTTCCGGGTGAATGAGAATGCCTGTCAAGCAGGGGGATAGGTCAGATACACGATCTGCCCGAGCATCGCCGGCCGATCCTGCCCCCGGATGTCCACGCGCACCGCCACCGTGTACTGGACGCCGCCGTCCTCCCGGAGTCGAGACGTGACGAGCTCGGCGGCCAGACGGATCTGCGCCCCAACGGGAACGGGGTGCGTGAACCGCACACGATCGATCCCGTAGTTGGTGCCCCGCGCCTGGTCGGTGATCGTCAGCAGGGTGTCGAGAAGTCGCGGGACGAGCGCGAGCGTCAGATATCCGTGGGCGATCGTGTGGCCGAACGGCCCGTCGGCTGCCCGTTCGGGGTCGACGTGGACCCACTGATGGTCGTCGGTGGCGTCGGCGAAGAGATCGATCCGATCCTGATCCACGGTCAACCACTCGGTAACACCGAGATCGACGTTTTCCATCGCTGCGATCTCTGCGACGGTGACTGTCGTCGCAGCGCGAGGCGTTGTCGATGATGCGGTCATGTTCGAGCCTCCCGTCTCACTTGTACTTGCGGAGTTCGTTTTTCGCGATCGTGCGCAGGTGCACCTCGTCCGGACCATCGAAGATCCGCATGGAGCGATGCCAGCCGTACATCGCCGCGAGCGGCACATCGTCGCTGACACCGGCACCGCCGTGGACCTGGATCGCCCGGTCGATGACCTCGAGCGCCACACGCGGCACCGACACCTTCGCAGCCGACACGTACGGGGCTGCGGCCTTGTTGCCGTGCTCGTCGATGGTCTTGGCCGCAAGACGGCACAACAGCCGGGCCTGATCGATCGCGATACGCGACTCGGCGATCTGATGCTGAACGACACCCTGCTCGGCCAGCGGACTGCCGAAGGCGACACGCTGCTGGGCGCGCGTAGTCATCAGCGACAGGGCACGTTCGGCGGCACCCAGGGCGCGCATGCAGTGGTGGATGCGGCCCGGACCGAGACGCGCCTGCGCCATCGCGAATCCGCCGCCCTCCTCACCGAGGAGATGATCGGCGGGAACCCGCACATTGTCGTAGACCACTTCGCAGTGCCCGTGCTGGTCGTAGTGCCCGAATACCGGCACGTCGCGCACGATCGTGACCCCGGGGGTGTCGATCGGCACCAGAATCATCGATTGCTGGCGATGCGTCGGGGCGGTGGGGTCGGTCTTGCCCATCACGATGAGCAATCGGCAGCGAGGATCCGCCGCGCCGCTGGTCCACCACTTGCGCCCGTTGATGATGTAGCTGTCGCCGTCGCGTTCGATACGGGTTTCGATGTTTGTCGCGTCGGAGCTGGCCACAGCGATCTCGGTCATCGAGAAGGCGGATCGGATCTCACCGTTGAGCAGAGGGTCGAGCCACTGCTTCTTCTGCTCATCGGTGCCGAACAGGTGCAGCAATTCCATGTTCCCCGTATCCGGGGCCTGACCGTTCGTTGCCTCCGGCGCGAGATGCAAACTCCAGCCGGTGATCTCGGCGAGAGTGGCGTAGTCGAGCTGACCGATGCCGGACTCGGCAGGCAGGAACAGATTCCACAGACCGCGCGTGCGGGCCTCCTGCTTGAGTGCTTCGACGACGGGTGGCACTGTGTGGTCGTCGGGCCCGGCGTTGCGCCGGTACGCCTCGTATTCGTGCTCGGCCGGGAATACGTGGCTGTGCATGAACTCGATCAGGCGGTCCCGCAGTTCGAGTGCCTTGCCGGAAGGACGTAGATCCAGGGACGCGACGTCGGGTTGGGTATCGAGCGCAACGGTGCGCAGTGTCGTCATGGAGTCCTCGATCGTGTGTATCGGTGGTGTGGTCAACGGTTGGTTCGGAGACCCGACAGCCCGGGCACCGACGAGTGCGAAGCACGGTGAAGTGCCCGATCCAGGAGGGGACCGACCATGCTCCCGACGTCGGACACATCTTCACCGTCCGTGTGCCCCTGCAGATATCGTGCGTGGATCCCCTCGAGGATGACGGCGATCTTGAAGTCGGCGAAGACGAGGTACCAGTCGAGGTCTGCCACGTCTATCCCGCGTGCCTCTCCGTACCGCTGCACGATCTCCTCGCGGCGAGGGAAGCCGGCAAGGGCCGTGGCGCCCGCCGTGATGGGGTTGTGGAACTCGCCTTCCTGATCCCAGAACGAACACAGAATTCCGACATCGGCCAGGGTGTCGCCGAGCGTGGACATCTCCCAGTCCAGCAGTCCGAGAATCCGGGTGGGATCCTCACGATCGACCATCAGATTGTCGATTTTGAAGTCGCCGTGCACGATCCCCGGGTGGTTGCTCTCGGGAAGCGACGCTGCGAGGCGAGTGCACAGCTCGTCGACCTCGGCCCGAGGGGCAGTCGCCGAGTGTTCCCACTGCTGCTTCCACCGCCGCAGTTGTCGCTCCAGATATCCCTGCGGCCTACCCCAATCGGCAAGACCGACATCGGCGGGGTCGATCTCGTGCAGAGCGACCAGGATGTCGACCATCGAGTCGGCGATCGAGGCTCGCTGTTCCGGAGTCAAACGCCCGGTGTCCTGCGCGGTACGCAAGGTTGTGCCGTCGAGCTTTTCCATCACATAGAACGGTGCGCCGAGCAGGGTCGAATCCTCGCACAGACCGACGGTGCGGGGGACGGGTACCGCGCTGTTCCGCAAGGCCGTCATGGCGCGGTATTCGCGACCCATGTCGTGGGCTGTGGGCAGGACGTGCCCCATCGGCGGGCGCCGCAGGATCCAACTGTGCTGACCGTCGGTGAGCGAATAGGTCGGGTTGGAGCGGCCACCTGCGATCTGTTGTGCAGTCAGATGCTCTCCGACCGAGCATGTTTCGTGCTCGGACAGCCACCGGCGCATGGCTGTGAGGTCGAACGGGAAGGCTGTCTCCGGTGTGGTCGGTTCGGTCTCCACGGTGTCCGTCGACGGCGCGCTCATGGTCGGATCCTTTCCGATGAAGGGTTCGAAGCCGACCCCGAGGTATCCGTGGGCACATCGGGGAAACGGAAAGAGGACACGGCACCCACGGTTCCGAGTGCGAGAGCCGCGTAGCGATCGGCGATCTCGTCCGGTGACAACGCTCCACCGGGGCGGTACCAGGACGCGATGGAATACCCCATGTTGATGATCGCGCGAGCGGCTTCGCGAGGGAACTGCGTGGTGAACGAACCCTCGCTGATGCCGCGATCGATGACGTCACGGAACAGGCTCTCCTGTTGATCTCGCAACGCGACGACGATGCGGTGACCCGACTCGTCGAGACTGCGGATCTCGGAAGCGCCGATGAGAGCCTCGGCCCGCCGAGTCGTGTGGAAAATGACCCATGTTCGCACCAGGGCGACGAGTTGGTCATCGGGTGTGCTGCCGCTTCGCACCACCGCCGATCGCGTCAAGGAGATGACATCGGTGAGGACCTTCTCCATGATCTCTTGCAGGATCACCTGTTTCGACGGGAAGTGGTGGTAGATCGATGCCGGGGTGATCCCCGCGTCGCGCGCAATGTCACGGACGGACGTGCCGTGATATCCGAGCCGTTGGAAGTTCTCGACGGCTGCGTCGAGGATGAGATCCCGCCCCCTGGTGGGGTCATCAGCATCCCTGGCCATGGTGTTCCTCCCATCGGAGAAGGTTTCCGCCGGCGGTCTCGGGGAACCCCCCTGCGAGACCGGGTGGCGCCGAACGCGGATACAGGTTCACCCACGCTGTATCGGTGGTGTCCACGTGAGTTGCCACTTGTCTCACCTCGCCCTTCTGTGCGTTGGTCTCTTCTGGGGTGGCGGATACGCCCCTCGCCATCGCGGCTCCTGAGGTGTATTTCACAGATACGAGACCCATCTGTCAACCGAACGCTCGTTTGGACAGGGTTGATGATTGATCGATTCATGTCTCTGAACAGTGGTTTTGCAAGTCTACCAACTCCACGGGTTGACAATCGACCGTTAGGCTCACCACTATCCAATGACGCAGATCACACTTCTCACGGGAGTCTCCATCTATGACGACACAGCGTGAGGGAGTGCGAAACTCCCTCGAATCCCCGGATTCCACTCAGAAGTCCCGTCGGGCCGCGTTGGCGGGCGGAGTCGGCACGCTCATCGAGTACTACGACTTCAGCCTGTACGGATACATGGCCGTTGTAATCGCACCGCTCTACTTTCCGAGCGACAACCCGGTCGTCTCCTTGCTCTCGGCTCTCGCGGTCTTCGGCACCGCCTACCTGATCCGACCGCTCGGCGGTGTCGTGTTCGGACACTTCGGTGATCGACTCGGCCGAAAGAAGGCGTTGCTGGCAACTCTCGTCTGCATGGGCCTGGGAAGCACCCTGATGGGTCTGCTTCCGACCCCCGCTCAGATCGGAGTCTGGGCCACCGTGCTGCTCGTCTTGGTCCGACTCCTGCAGGGATTCTCGGCCGGCGGCGAGGTCGGCGGATCCGCGACGTTCATCTCCGAATCCGCCCCCTCCCGACTCAAGGCGTTCTACGGCTCGTTCACCCCGATGGGGTCGACCGGAGGATTCGCCTTGGCTGCGGTGATCGCGGGTATCGTCTCCGCGCTCACCACGGATGCTCAGATGGAATCGTGGGGCTGGCGCATTCCGTTCCTGCTCGCACTTCCCCTGACGGTGTTCTGCCTCTGGATCCGCACACGCGTCGACGAAACCCACGACGTCGACGGGACGGAAGCGAAGGAATCCCACGCGCCTGTCCGGGAAGTCTTCGTACGGCAGCCCCGTGCCCTTCTTCAGGCGACCGGCATCAGCGCTGCGGTCAACGGAACCGCGTACATCGGTCTTACCTACATGGCGATCCACCTGACCAAGCAGCTCGGATACGACTCCACCCTCGTCTACTGGGTCGCGGCACTCGCGATCGGAACAGCGGCGCTGAGTATGCCGCTCGGCGGACTGCTCGGAGACCGCATCGGACTGAACAAGTTGATGATGGCGGGGTTCGCTGGCTTCATCATCCTGACGTATCCCCTCATGGGAGTGATGGCGACGAGCCTTTTCGTTGCGGCGCTCGCATTCATCGTTCTGATGATGAACTCCGTGGCCACCCAGGTGGGCGCCTACACGATGCTGCCTCAGCTCTTCGACAAGGAATCCCGGTACACCGGCGTCGCCATGGGCTGGAACCTCGGCGTGATCATCGCGGGCGGTACAGCGCCCTTCTTTGCGGTGTGGCTCGTCGAGAACACCGGCAACATCCTCTCGCCGGCATACTTCGTCATCGCACTGTCGATCGTCGGCTTGATCTCGGTGGCGAGCGTACGGGCGGAACACACATCCGAGACGCACGTCTGACCGATGTACGGAGGTTGGGTGCCCCAGCTCCGCCTCGCACGATGCTGTCGGCGCGTCACCGCCCCGACGCCCCGGCCAATCCCATCGTCATCCGCGAAGAAGGCAGATCATGAGTCTCTACGACGAAAAAGTGTGGCTGTCGCAGTACACCCCCGCACAATCCGAAACGCGCACGATCGAGTTCGACAACGCGCTGGCGATGTTCGCCGCCACGGTGAAGCGCAACCCCGACGGCGACATCATTCGATACTTCGACAGTCGTATCACCGCACAGGAACTCGATGAACTGAGTGACGCGTTCGCCGCAGGGATCATCGATGCGGGCTTCCGTCCGGGCGAACGAGTGGTCATCTACGCGCAGAACATTCCTCAGTTCGTCATCGCGCAACTCGGAGCATGGAAGGCCGGCGGTATCACGGTCTCCGCCAACCCGATGTACCGCGAGCGCGAACTCGAGGAGATCCTGCGTGACTCCGGTGCCACGGTCCTCGTTGCACTGCAGTCGCTGTACACGGACGTTGCGGCACAGATCGTCGGATCCACCGACGTGCGCACCGTGATCACGACTTCGGAACTCGACTTTCAGAGTGCGAACAGCGGACCACTCACCGCCGTCGAACGCATCGAGTGTCCCGGCACCACGGACATGACGGAGCTGCTCGCCGCCTTCCGCGGTCGGACCGTCCCGCCAGTCGAGATAAGCCCTGACACAGTGGCATTCCTGACGTACACCTCCGGCACCACCGGACCGCCGAAAGGTGCGATGACAACCCATCGCAACGTCACCTTCAACGCCCAGACCTACCGGGATTGGATCGGTATCGGCGCCGGCGACGTGATCCTCGGAGTCGCCCCGCTGTTCCATGTCACCGGACTCGTCGGTCACATCGCACTGTCATTGCTGACCGGCGCCCCACTGGTGCTGATGTGCCGGATGGACCCGGTAGATACCGTCGACACGATCGAGAGACAACGCGCGACCTTCACCGTCGGATCCATCACGGTGTTCACCGCGCTGATGAATGCGCAGAACGCAAGTAAGGAAGCACTGGCAAGCCTGACCAAGATCTGCTCGGGTGGAGCACCGATCCCACCCAGCATCCTTGCCGACTTCGAGGAGAAGTTCGGGCACTACATCCACAACATCTACGGTCTCACCGAGACGACATCCCCGTCTCACTGCGTGCCCTTCGGGAAGCGAGCACCCGTCGACGAGCTGACCGGCGCGACCGCCGTCGGAGTACCGGTCTACGACACAGTCGCACGAATCGTCGACGACAACGGCGACGACCTTCCTCCCGGTGAAGTCGGGGAGCTGGTGACAGCGGGGCCACAGGTGATGGCCGGATACTGGAACAAGCCCGAGGCCACCGCGAATGCGATTTCCGGCGGTGTGTTGCACACCGGCGATGTGGGTTATATGGACAGCGCCGGCTGGTTCTACATCATCGACCGTAAGAAGGACCAGATCAACGCGAGTGGCTTCAAAGTGTGGCCCCGCGAGGTCGAAGACGTACTTTACGAGCACGAAGCCGTTCGTGAGGCTGCGGTGGTAGGTGTGTCCGACTCCTACCGCGGGGAGACGGTCAAGGCGTTCGTCAGCCTCCAACCCGGGGCGACAGTAACGCCCGAAGAACTGATCGCTTTCACCAAGAAGCGGCTGGCAACCTACAAGTGCCCACGCATCATCGAAATCATGTCCGACCTCCCCAAGACGGCAACCGGGAAACTGCTACGCCGCGAACTGCGAACAGTCCCCCAGTCCTGATACCTACCCCATCAATGTGCCGCTACGGCACCGGCAGAGACTCCTTACCGATCGGCGCATCATCCCGCCCCGTACCGGTAGGCCACCGCCAAATCAAGGGGCGGGTCTGCAAGGCGTCACCGGCGCCGCGCAGACCCGCCCTCGGCAAGGTGGGTCATTCCAGCTACTCGAATGCGCGTTCTTAGCGCTGCAACGGCAGTTTGTGATGTCGCCGTTTGTAGTGGCTGGCGCGGGTTCTGGCTTGGTCGGCTCGGCACCAGTTCGATCAGCGCCGAATGTCGCCGAGGGCGTGGTGAACCGGGCAGGTCGCACGGTTGAGACTTTGCCGTATCTCGTTGATCGTCAGAGGGATTAATCCTGTAGCGCCCCTACCTCGGTGGAGACTCTCAACTTTTCTCCTGCACCAAGCAGGTGTGCAGATGCGCCGCCGCGCCGCCCAAGCGAGATTGTCGTTCGCTGGGCGACAAGCGGAGTCGGGACTCGCACCGCGGCGCCCTGTTGCACTTCCCGGCGAGACCCGGCCGGGTCGCCACATTCCGTGCGATCTCGAGATCACTTATCCCACTGCTGCCGAACAGTTTTTAAGCACCGAGGACAATCCGGGAGAGGGGGCGACATCTCGTCCTGTCCCGCACCGACAGCTGCACACGATCGAGCGCGGGCCCGGTACAGGCCACCCTCAACCGACAAAGATCAGGACACCGACGACCCCTCCTGTGACCAGCGATGCGCCGCCACAGATCAACCACGCCCGGGTTGCGAGCTTCCGCCACCGATCGCACCGACCGGCCGCGACCGATCCCCTCCGATCCTGATCGGACGCCCGAGACTCGGACATGCGGCGGGCCTTCGCGTCCGCTCGGGCCGCCACACCGAACGAAACGGGAACCACCAGCAAGAGCCACCACAACAGACCAACCATCACGCCGATACCTGCTTCGGGCATTGCCCTCCTTCCCCACCACACGACACCCACCACAAAGACCGTTCACCGGTCCCCGGCCACCCGCGCCTCCGACACCGGCACGACCACGCCCCACCGACACCCACCAGGGACCACGCCTCGCGCCTGGCCCATGCGCCCGGCACCAGGAACCCCACCTCGCCACAACCACCGCTGGTCCGACACACGCCGTGGGAGCCTTCCGGGGCCAGCACAGTGCTCGGTCAGGAACGACGCATGCGCCATTCTCCGCCGGTGGCTCGATCGAGTTCCGGCATGCGCCCAGGATCAGAAGAAGCCGGAAGTCACCGGGAGTGGCGTGGTTCGAAGACCGGGAATCTCTCCCCCGGTTGTGTGCACCGGAACTGCACCCGCACCGGCCGATCGGACGGCACCGGAACCTCACCGTCGATCCACGAATAGACCCACGGGCCCTCGTCGAGTTCGACGATGGCAATGACCGACGGGCACGGCGCACCGCACACCGGGTCGGGTGAGCGATCGGCGGTCCGGCACGACACGATCACTCCCGCACCGGCCGAGTCGACAGGCTCGAGCTCGCCGTTGCCACACGAGTGGCAGGAGACGGTCAGGGGCGGGAGCAGCACGGCGCAGTCCCGGCATTTCCAGATGACGAGTCTCCCCAGTCGCGTGGTCATGCGCCCGCGGCCGGAGACAGCGGCGGTCGCGGTGCGACCTCGACACTGAACCCGCCCAGGACGGTGCGCATCGCGTTGCCGAAGTATTCCGGGTTCGAGGCATTCCGGATTCGAGTTCGAACGGTGCATCGCCGGGTGAGGCCCGTCGGCTCGGGGCACCGGCGATCGGTGTGGGTAGTACATCGTGTGAACCTCCGTAGAGCCGGTGAGACACATCACACGATGCCGCCTCCGCCGCGGCGTAGCGACGGCCGTAATACCCGAGGGCATACCTACTTTCCCGGAGTAAGGAAACCGGCCGGTACGGACCAGGGCCCGAAACGGGTACCCACCCCGCCGGTCGGCCGTTCCCGGACTCCCGCGTGCACATGATCCTCGAAGAACCCGAATCGCTCCACCCACTGTGAGGCACACATGCCCGACACACCGGCGACGCCCCCACCCCGACCCCAGAAAGGAACCCCTCCGATGATCACCTCGTTCGTCCTCCGACCGGTTGCTCGCACAATCGCCGTCGCCCTGACCCTCGCCGACACCGTCCTGGCCACCCGGATACCGGACCTGCCCGACTGGGACGAGGCCGGCAACCCCATCCGCTACTGACACCCGCCCGGTCGGCACGAGGACTCGCGCCACCCCCGAACGAACCTCTGCCGGCCCGACACATCGACGCTCCCGTCGTCGCATCACCGGCGCACCATCACTTGCACCGCCGACACATGTCGCCGGTGGGCCTGACGTGGACGACTGGCTACCCGGTCAGCTCCACCCTCGGTGGCGCGTTCATCGAGATCACCCGCGTCCACGGCAAGAAAACCGAGGTGGCCAGGACACCGGCCCAGCACCCCGAGGCGAGATCGGTGGCCATCCCGGGAGATAGGCGCTCCGATGCCCATTGACGACCAAGTTATCCGCCGGGATCGTCGGCATCCTGGTTTACCGCGGTAAACCACGCCTCACACCCACGCTGCCGCGAGTCGCCTAGCGACCACTCCCTGTCGCTAAATGCTTTGTTCCGAAGACCCCCACCCGATGAATGAAGCGCACGACAAGGCACATCGCGCACGACAGTTCATGCCGTTCTCCATCAGAAGCGCGGTGCCGGTCGGCCCACAATCGCTGTCAACGTCGCCGCCGTCACCGGCGACATATGGGATAGGTGACACGCGGACGCCATCTTTCCGGTCGCCGCGGTCCGGTGGACCTGCGAAGCTCGACGATCCGGCGGGCCGGGTACAGGGCAAGCCTGATCCACTGTTCAGTGCCGGGTGACGTCGAGCTTGTCGATGGTGGCGAAGGGGAAGCCGAACTGGTCGCCGTAGATGTCGACTCCATTGTTCTCCGGTGGTCGAGGGTGGCGTGGCGCTCGAGAATCGCCACCACGCGCGCTTGATTACCGTCAGCCAGGGCTGCGGCGAGCTCTTCGTGACCCCTCGACCCTGAACGGGACATCAGAAGTCCCGAAATCCAATGTGCAGGTGCAGTATTCGCATTCCACCTCGTCGCCGTTGCGGACGTGCACCCGGTCGGTGACGGATCGTCGCGGCCGTCGGTGTCCCGACCGGTGCGAGGTGCTGGACGGGCAGGTGACGTCGGTCGACTTGACGGCTTTGAGTTCGGACTTCGTATCGTTGCGCAGCTCGTTGGTCTTGCCCGGCATGTACTTGCGCACCAACTACGAGGTGCCCCCCCCCGAACTACCGCGTCGAACTGCCGCGCCGCCACCAGGAAACGCGCACCCAGCTTCGACCGGTGGGATAGATCCTGAGTACGACACAACCCTCCTCGCTGTGGCTCCGACCGGTGTCTCCACGGGACCCGCATGTCCTCACCGGTACCCTCGAGAACGAGGCGGTTGCCCGAGGGGGCGGTGGGTTCGTGCGTGGAACGGACGTGTGCACCTGGCTCCGGCGGGCAGCACCTCTGCGGTGATCGCTACCTATCTTCGCTTCACACCCGCTACCGTGCCGACCATGGGTACGACCCTGCACGCACCACACCCGTGGCCGCACATCACCGCAGCCCTCCGCGGCCCAGGACCCCGCCGTGTCGCGATCGCCTACCTCGACACCACCGCACCCGACCTACTGCCGCTGCGCGCCGGGGACCTGCTGATCGTCAACGCCGCCCGAGCCGCAGTCCGCGCGCACGCCACCTCCCCCACCGCCCTCAGGTACTTCGTCGACGCCGGTGTTCGTGTGCTCTCGACACCGAATCTGCATACCGGTCTCATCGTCACTCCCCGATACGCGATCGTGGGCCCCTCCAGCGCCTCCCACAGCTCCAGCATCGCCGACGAAACCGCCATCGTCACAGACGATCCCGCCGCCATCGCGGCCGCACACACCTTCATCGATACCCTCGACGACACCACCGACGTCGACCAGGCGTTCCTCGACAACGCCACCGCGATCTGGTCGATCGGACGCGCCGTGTCCCTTGCCGGCATCGGCAGCCGCGCCCGCAGCGACCACGACTTCCTCCCCACGCCGGTCCGCCGGATG
>Ga0180215_1000529_pt1 | contig 47936 bp, 49 predicted proteins | sample eDN3rd37CBELigBY_FD_128871 | JGI IMG/M metagenome (GOLD analysis project Ga0180215, IMG submission 128871) | Enriched backyard soil microbial communities from Emeryville, California, USA - eDNA 3rd pass 37_C BE-Lig BY (version 2) (version 2) | ecosystem: Environmental > Terrestrial > Soil >... | reverse complement strand
TTCTGGGTCGCCCGCATGATGATGATGGGCCTGCACTTCATGGACGAGGAGCCGTTCCACACGGTCTACGTGCATGCGCTCGTTCGCGACAAGAACGGGCAGAAGATGTCGAAGTCGAAGGGCAACGTCATCGATCCGCTCGACCTGATCGGCGAATACGGAGCGGATGCGCTGCGCTTCACGCTGGCGATCATGGCCGCGCAGGGCAGGGACGTGCGGCTCGACCCCGCCCGCATCGCCGGCTACCGCAACTTCGGCACCAAGCTGTGGAACGCCACGCGCTTTGCCGAGATGAACGGCGTCACCCATGGCGCAACCTTCGATCCCGACAGCGCGAAGCTGACGGTCAACCGCTGGATCCTGACCGAGCTGAGCCGCACCGCGCGGGCGGTGACGGAGGGCATCGAGACGTTCCGCTTCAACGAGGCGGCGGGCGCGGCCTATCGCTTCGTGTGGAACACGTTCTGCGACTGGTATGTGGAGCTGCTGAAGCCGCTTTTCGCCGGCAGCGACGAGGCCGCGAAGGCGGAGAGCCGCGCGACCATGGCCCATGTGCTCGACCAGATCTACGCGCTGCTGCACCCGTTCATGCCGTTCATGACCGAGGAGCTGTGGGCGCAGACCGCGAGCGGCGAGCGCGCCAGCCTGCTGTGCCACGCCGAATGGCCGGCATCGGCCTTCGATGACGCCGACGCGGCGGCCGAGATCAACTGGCTGGTGGACCTGGTGTCGGGCATCCGTTCGGTTCGCTCCGAGATGAACGTGCCACCGGCCGCCATCGCGCCGCTGATCTTCGTCGGCGCGCAGGCCGCCACGCGCGAGCGCGCGGCGCGCCACGACCCGGCGATCCGCCGGCTGGCGCGCGTCGGCGAGGTGGGCTTCTCAGACCACGCGCCAAAGGGGGCCGCGCAGCTGGTCATCGGCGAGGCCACGGCCTGCCTGCCGCTGGGCGACCTCATCGACCTCACGGCGGAAGCGGCGCGCCTGGCCAAGGAACTCGGCAAGAATGCCGACGAGATCGGCCGCATCGAGAAGAAGCTCGGCAACGAGAAGTTCGTCGCCAACGCGCCGCAGGAGATCGTGGACGCCGAGCGCGAGAAGCTGGCAGAGCTTTCCGAGGCCCGCGGACGGCTGGAAACGGCGCTCGCGCGTGTGCGCGAGGCCGGCAACTAGCCCGCGCGACCGCAACCCCGCATGCGCGTTCCGAGGCCGCCGCAAGGCGGCTTTTCGGCCATTTGAAGGCGCTTCGCGGCGGCCGCCGCGCGTTTGTGATGATTCGGCAACACTCTTTCAACAACCACTGCGCTATAGAAAGCGCGGGGGTCGGGATGCCTATTTCCCGCCATAAACGCGGCGCACGCCGGAAGCCTCTTTAACGCCTGCCAGGCGCGGGAAGGCGGCCGGGCCGTTGCGGCAGGAAGTGCTGGGTTCATGCGCAGTATTTCGACATTCAGGATGGGGATCGTGGCGGCGGCCATCGCCGTGACGACGCTCGCCGCGACACCGGCGCTGGCGCTGGACGAGAAGTCCGTCGTGACCAAGCCCGAGCGCAGCCCCTGGGCCGTGTTCCGCTTCGGCTTCTCCGCCTACAAGCAGGGCCACAAGCAGGAAGCCATGGAGGCCTACCGCTACGCTGCGGAAAACGGGCAGATCGGCGCCCGCTGGAAGCTTGCCCGCATGTATGCCGAAGGCGACGGCGTGGCGCGCGACGACTACGAGGCGTTCAAGTTCTTCAACGAGATCGCGCGGCAGGACGTTGAGCCTGGCGCGCCCGACGAGACCTACGTGTCCGACGCGCTGGTCGCGCTGGCGCGCTATGCCCGCACCGGCATACCCGGCACGCCGGTGAAGGCGAACCCGCAGGCCGCGCAGGAATATTACATGCGCGCCGCCGCCACCTACCGCAACCCCGACGCCCAGTACGAGATGGGCAAGATGTTCCTCGACGGGGAAGGGGTGAAGAAGAACACGCGGCAGGCGAGCCGCTGGCTGAACCTGGCCGCCGAAAAATGCCACCCGGCCGCGGCCGCCACGCTGGGCGAGCTTCTGTTCGCAAGCGGGGAGAAGGTGCGCGGGCTTGGCTGGATGACGGCCGCACTGGCCAAGGCGCGGCCCGGCGACACCGAGTGGGTGCGTTCCGCGCATGAGGAGGCGTTTGCGCTGTCCCAGGAAGCCGACCGCCGCACCGCAATCGCGCTGTCGCAGGACATACTCGACAGATGCAGCCAGTAAGCTTGCCGGCTGGACAGATGCGGCCAGCAAGGCCGCCGGCTGTCCACCCCGTCTAGGTTGCAGGCAGGAACGCCAGGTTCACCGCCGTCGGCACGTGGTCGGACGGCTTTTCCCACGCCCTAACGTGCTTTTCGACGGAGGCGGAGACCAGCCGGTCCGCCGCTTCGGGCGACAGCATCAGGTGGTCGATGCGGATGCCGTTGTTCTTCTGCCAGGCGCCGGCCTGATAATCCCAGAAGGTATAGACACCGGGGCCGTCATCGACGGCGCGGATGGCGTCGGTGAAGCCGAGCGCCTCCATGCGGCGGAACGCCTGGCGGGTCTGGGGCTGGTAAAGTGCGTCGTTCACCCAGTTCTCGGGAAAGCGCGCGTCGAGCGGCTGGGGGATGACGTTGTAGTCGCCGGCCACCACCAGCGGCTCCTCCAGCGCCAGCCGGCCGCGCACCCAGTTCTCCAGCCGCGCCATCCATGCGAGCTTGTAGTCGAACTTGTCGGTGCCAATCGGATTGCCGTTGGGCAGGTACAGCGACACGACCCGCAGCGCGGTCTTCCTGCCCTTGGCGTCGCGCACGGAGAACACGCCCTCGATGAAGCGCGACTGCTCGTCGGAATCGTCGCCCGCGAGCCGCAGGTTCACCTCGTCGAAGCGCAGCTTCGACAGGATGGCGACACCGTTGAACCCCTTCTGGCCATGCGTCTCGACATGATAGCCCAGCGCCTCCACCTCGAAGCGCGGAAAGCCTTCGTCGACTGTCTTGATCTCCTGCAGGCAGACGATGTCGGGCTGGCTCTCCTGCAGCCAGTGCAGGAGGTTGTCGATGCGGGCGCGGACGCCGTTGATGTTCCAGGTGACGATCTTCATGGCATCGTTCTAGCCGGAAGCAGGTGGGGTGAGAAGGTTTTCGCCACGCAATGGGAGCATAGTCCCGTGTTCTGCTGACAGAATATGGCATCGATGGCCGTCATCCTCGGGTCCGTCCCGGGATACGTATGCTCTGGCGAGCGGCAGCCTCTCGGGACAAGCCCGAGAATGACGCGCGTATTGCAATAAATCAGATCGAGAAGGACGTGCCGCAGCCGCAGGAAGCCACCGCGTTCGGGTTCCTGATCTGGAAGGACTGGCCCATCAGGTCGTCGACGAAGTCGATGACCGAACCGCCCATGTAGACGAGCGAGATGTCGTCGATCAGCACCGTCGCGCCGTTCTTCTCGATTGCGACGTCGTCGTCGTTGCGGTCGGAGACGAGGTCGAACTTGTAAGAAAAGCCGGAGCAGCCGCCGCCTTCGACCGCCACGCGCAACGCGGTCATGCCGGGTTCCTTCGCCACGATCGCGGCGATGCGCTTCGCGGCAGCGTCGGAAAGTTCGACCGACTTCATCGTCGTCTTGGCATCCGCGCCCATGGCCTTCACCTTGCTTTCGCGTTTGCACAATAGGTATGAATTGGCCGGGGCCAAGTCAACAATCCGGAACAGCCGCAAAGGGAGGCCGCATGTCCGACGATGCCGGCAAGGTGCTGATTCTGCACGCGGGAGAGGGCAGGGGCTACGCTCTCGGCGACATGCGCGCCGTGTTCAAGGCAGACGAAGCGGAGACGGCGGAGCGCTACAGCGTTTCGGAATGGTGGCTGGAGCCGGGCTGCACGGGCGTGGGCGCGCATTCGCACGAGGCCAATGAAGAGGTGTTCTATGTGCTGGCGGGTGAGCCCAGCATGCTGCTGGGCGAGGAATGGCGCCGCCTCGCGCCCGGCGCCTTCGTGCGCATACCGGCCGGCGTGACGCACGATTTCTGCAACGAAGGCGGCGAGCGGGCCGGTCTGCTCAACTTCTTCATCCCCGGCGGTTTCGAGCGCAACATGCCGATGATCGTGGACTGGTTCGCCAACCAGGCGGCCGGGTAGCCGGAATGGTGGGGGCGGCGGACGGGAGCGACCTTTCCGGCATCGGCTTCGGCTATAGGCCGCGTGCGCCCTACGCCACCGACCCCGCCCGCAGCCGCGGCCGTTTCTACGCCGAGGCGGAGAGCCCCACGCGCACGCCCTTCCAGCGCGACCGCGACCGCATCATCCATTCGACCGCCTTCCGCCGGCTCAAGCACAAGACGCAGGTGTTCATCGCCCATGAGGGCGACCATTTCCGCGAAAGGCTGACGCATTCGATCGAGGTGGCGCAGATCGGTCGGGCGCTGGCGCGCGCGCTGCGCTGCGACGAGGATTTGGCGGAGGCCGTGGCCCTCGTCCACGATTTCGGCCACACGCCCTTCGGCCACACGGGCGAGGACGCGCTCAACGACAAGATGGCGCCCTGGGGCGGTTTCGACCACAACGCGCAGGCGCTGCGCGTGGTGACGCGGCTGGAGCGGCGCTACGCCGAGTTCGACGGGCTGAACCTCACCTGGGAGACGCTGGAAGGGCTGGTCAAGCACAATGGCCCACTGACCGATTTCCGGGGCGAGGGACTGGACGGGCCGGTGCCGCAGCCGATCCGCGACTTCAACGAGCTGTTCGACCTGGAGCTGTCGCGCCATGCCGGCGTGGAGGCCCAGTGCGCGGCGATCGCCGACGACATCGCCTACAATGCGCACGACATAGATGACGGGCTGCGGGCGGGGCTGCTGTCGCTGGACATGCTGGAAGAGGTGCCGCTCACGGCGGGCATCCTGGCCGGTGTCCGCGAGCGCTATCCGAGGCTGGATGCTGCGCGCACAGCGCACGAACTGGTGCGGCGCCAGATCACGATCATGGTGGAGGACGTGATCGTGACCGCCGGCGCGCGGCTGGCGGAGCTGGCGCCGGCAAGCGTGGAGGATGTGCATGCGGCGGGCCGCGCCATGGTGGCCTTCTCCGCCGGGATGGCGCAGTCGGAGAAGGTGCTGAAGGCGTTTCTCTACAAGAACCTTTACCGCAACCCCTCGGTCATGGCCGTTCGGGCGAAGGCCGAGGAGGTGGTGCGCAACCTTTTCGACGCATACATGGCCGATCCGCGCGCGATGCCGGAAGGCTGGCGCGAGGGGCTGGATCGCGCCGAAGAGCGCATCAAAGCGCGGCACGTGGCGGATTTCCTCGCCGGGATGACCGACACCTACGCGCTGAAGGAGCATGCCCGGCTGTTTGACCATACGCCAGAATTGGGCTAGGGCCGGGCCGATTTTCGGCGCCCTCGCGCGCGCCCCGCATCTCGGAAAGCCGACCATGAACATCTTCGCCGATTTCAGCAATCGGATCAAAAACATCGTCGAAGCTCTCGACCTCAGGGATGCGTCCGGCGCACGGCCGGATCTGTCGCGCATCGCGGTCGAGCCTCCGCGCGACGCGAGCCACGGCGACATCGCCTGCAACGCAGCGATGGTGCTGGCCAAGGCGCTGGGCAAGAACCCGCGGGCGCTGGCCGAGGAGCTTGCCGCCGAGCTGCACAAGGATGCCGACGTGGCGGCGGTCGAGGTCGCAGGGCCCGGCTTCGTCAACCTGAAGCTGTCGGACGGCTTCTGGCATACCCTGCTGCGCGATGCGCTGGCGCACGGCGCTGAATACGGGCGCTCGGCGGTCGGCGGCGGTCGCAAGATCAACGTCGAATACGTGTCGGCCAACCCCACCGGCCCGATGCATGTCGGCCATTGCCGCGGCGCCGTGGTCGGCGATGCGCTGGCCAACCTGCTTGCCTTCGCCGGGTACGAGGTCACCAAGGAATATTACATCAACGATGCCGGCGTGCAGATCGACGCGCTGGGCCGGTCGGTGCTCTATCGCTACCGCGAGGCGCTGGGCGAGGATGTCGGCGAACTGCCGGCGGGCCTCTACCCCGGCGACTACCTGGTGCCGGTCGGGCAGGCGCTGGCCAGGGAATTCGGCCGCGATCTCGAGCTGATGCCGCAGGACGAGGCGCTGGCCATCATCAAGGGCCGGTCGATCGACGCCATGATGGCGATGATCCGCGAGGACCTGGCCGCGCTCAATGTGCATCACGACGTGTTCTTCTCGGAGCGCACGCTGCACGCCGACAATGCGGCGCTGATCCGCTCGGCGATCAACGACCTGACGATGAAGGGCTACATCTACAAGGGCAAGCTGCCGCCCCCGAAGGGTCAGCTGCCCGAGGACTGGGAAGACCGCGAGCAGACGCTGTTCCGCTCCACCGAGGTGGGCGACGACATCGACCGGCCGCTGGTGAAGTCGGACGGCGCCTACACCTATTTCGCGGCCGACGTCGCCTACATGAAGGACAAGTATTCGCGGGGCTTCGAGGAGCTGATCTTCGTGCTGGGCGCCGACCATGGCGGCTACGTCAAGCGCATGGAGGCGCTGGCCAAGGCGATCTCCGGGGGCGACCTGAAGCTGACCATCCTGCTGTGCCAGCTGGTGCGGCTCTTCCGGGGCGGAGAGCCGGTGAAGATGTCGAAGCGGGCAGGGGAGTTCGTGACCCTGCGCGACGTAGTGGACGAGGTGGGCCGCGACGCGATCCGCTTCATGATGCTCTATCGCAAGAACGACGCGCCGCTGGATTTCGACTTTGCCAAGGTGACCGAGCAGTCGAAGGACAACCCGGTGTTCTACGTGCAGTACGCCTCGGCCCGTGGACACTCCGTGTTCCGCCAGGCGCGCGAGCAGCTGGGCATACGGGACGAGATTTCGCGGGAATCGATGCGGGCTGCCGCAGCCAGGCTCACCGACGAGGGCGAGATTTCGCTGATCCGCAAGCTGGCCGAGTATCCGCGCCTGATCGAGCAGGCGGCGCTGGCGCAGGAGCCGCACCGCCTCGCATTCTATCTCTACGACCTCGCCAGCGCCTTCCATGCGCAATGGAATCGCGGCACCGAGACAGCGGACTTACGCTTTGTTAAGGTTAACGACCCAGAATTGACCCATGCCAGACTCGGGCTGGTGCAGGCGGTCCTGGACGTTCTGACGTCCGGCCTGGCGATCGTAGGAGCCGAAGCACCTTCGGAAATGCGCTAGGTTCGCGGAACGTTCTGTCACCTTTTGCCCACAATGCGCTGGTAACGGCCAACAATGCGTGACGTCGCCGGCGTCCGACCCAGTGTAAGTGTGGGGACCAAGCATGGCAGACAGCAACCTGAAGCGGGGCGAGCCCCAGCTTTTTGCAGATAACGATCCGTTTGCGGAACTGACCAGGATCATGGCGCGGGACACCAGGCCCGCCAGCGATGAGGCCGTGGCGGACGACGCATTCGGCATCGATCTCGAAAAAGAGCTGCTCGGCAGCATGGACGACCCCTTCCAGGACCGTGAAGAGGCCGAGGCGGCTTATGTCGCGCCGGTTGCCGCGGCCCGCGCCGCGGTTGCTCCCGAGGACTACGATACGGCGTTCGCAGCCGAATTCGAGGAAGCCTCCTGGCAGGAGGTCGCACCCGCGGCCGCGCCGGCCGTACATCAGGCTCCGCCCATGCAGGCCGATCTGCGCGGCTACGAGACTGCCTATGCAGCCCCCGAAGGGGCAGCCGAGCCGGTGGCGCATCGGGCGACCGGACCGGAGGCGGCTTTGGATGCCGGTCTCGCCGATGTCGACATGGACTTCGGCGACCTTGATTTCTCCGACGGTGACGACGCCGCCTTCGACGAGGAGGCAGCCGAGCCCGACTTCGAGCCGCAGCCTGCCGTCGCGCAGGGGCAGGGCGGACACGAGCCCAGCCTCGAGGACGAGCTGGGCATGCTGCTGGCCTCCGGTGGCGCAGAGCGAAACAGCCATTCCGATATCGCATCGGCCGGCGCTGACGACTGGCGGCCCTCGGCCGACCCGCACATTCCGCTTTATGGCCGCGCGAATTATGCGCCCGGCACCCAGCAGGGTGGGGTCGGCAACGCGCCGATGGACGAGGCGCAGGGCGACGAGATGATGGCCCGCGAGACGTTTGTCGACGAGCCGGCCTGGGACCAGCCCGTTGCCAGGGATTCCTGGGAAGAGCCGGTAGCGGCAGCTTCGTGGGACGAGCCAGCCGCGATGGCGGAGGATGCAGGCCACGCCGAATTCGAGCCCGTGGCAGAACTGGCGGTCGAACCGGTCGTTACGCCCGCCGAACCGCAGCCTGCGGCCGATCCGTTCGCGATATTCTCGTCCATTGCCCCTGCCGCGCCGCGCCCGCAGCATCATCTGCTGGCGCCCGCGCCCGCCCGCGCGCAGACCGCACAGGCTTTCGACACCGACGAGCTGGAAACGGTTGAGGTGATCGAGGCGGCGGTGCCGTTGCAGGACGACCTCGACCTTCCCGAGGCCGAGATCACCGACGAGCCGCCGCTCGCCTATGACGATTACGAGACGGAATTCACGCAGGCATTTGGCGAGATGGGCGACGGGGCTGCGGCTGCCGCTGCTGCCGAGGCTGAAAGCCGCGCCGCGCAGGAGGCCGACGAGCGCTTCTTCGCCGAGGCCCTTGGCTTCGGCGCCGCCGCCGCGGGAACGGCTGCCGCAGGCGACTATCGCCAGCCTTCATGGGAGCGGCCGGACTATCGCGATGCCCAGACCGATCGCGGCAGCGACATCGAGCGCGAGATCGACGTGGCGGCTTATGGAACGGCCGCGGCGATGCCGGCCGCGCGCCGGCGCAACGGAATGTTCGTCGCAGCTGCCGTGGCGGCGGTCGCCGTGCTTGGCGGCATCGGCGTCTTCGCGTTCGGATTTGGCGGCGGCGACAGTGCCGATGCGCCAGTGCTGGTGCAGGCCGACAACGAGCCGCTGAAGGTGAAGCCCGAGAACCCGGGCGGGACCGCGGTTCCGAACCAGGACAGCGAGGCCTACAACCGGGTGGCCGGGTCGGGCGCCGGTGCCGCGGCCTCACAGGAACGGCTGGTCACGACGACCGAAGAGCCGGTCGATCTCGCCGCCCGCACGGAGGAAGCGTCTCTGCCGGGCGTCGACGAGGACATTGCCGCCCTGGCCGAAAGCGGCGACGAGCTGGTGGCCAAGTCGGAAGAGCGGATACAGACGCCGGCGAGCCAGGACGCCCCGGGCGTGGGTGCTGCCGACGACCTGGCCGCGGTGCAGCCGCGCAAGGTGCGCACGATGGTCGTGCGGCCGGACGGAACGCTGGTTCCCCGCGAGGAGCCCGCTCCGGCCGCTGCAGCACCGGAGACGATGGCGGCTGCCGCACAGCCGGGCCCGTCGGCCGCAGCGATCGCGGCACCGGCCGCCGGCGCCATCCGCGAGGTGTCTGCCGAAGCGTCGGCGACCAGGATGCAGTCGGCCGAGGGAACCCAGCCCGCGACAACGACCCTGCCGGCGATCGGCCAGCCCGCGGGCGAGCAGGTCGCGGCAGCAGGCCAGTCCGGCACGGCCGCGGCCGCCGCGCCGGCCGAAACCGCTGCGACCCCGGCAACCGGGCCTGTCGTGCCGCAGAAGCCGGCCGCGCAGCCGGCGGACAGCCAGCCCGCCCCGCAGGCGCAGCGTAACGCGCCGCAGCAGGTGGCGCAGGCAGCCGCTCCCGCCCGCGCGCAGCCTGAAGCGGCCGCCGGCGAGTGGTCTATGCAGATTGCCTCGCAGCCGACCGCGGAAGGAGCACAGGCGACCTACCAGGATCTCGCGCGTCGCTATGGCGGAGTGCTCGGCGGCCACGGCGTCAGCATCGTGCGGGCCGACATTCCCGGAAAGGGCACCTACTACCGCGTCCGTATCCCCTCTACCACGCGCTCGGATGCGATCTCGCTGTGCGAGAAGTACAAGGCGGCCGGCGGCAGCTGCTTCGTATCCAAGTAGCGGCCAGACAGACTTGCAACGGCCGTCGCGGCAACGCGGCGGCCGTTGCGCGTTTTGGTGCGGGACGGATTCCCTATTGGCCTGTTAGGCACTAGATATAGTGGCATGAGCGAATCAAAAGCCATGATACTCGGGGTGGCCGGCAAGACGCTGGCCGACGAGGAACGCGCGTTCTTCCGCGCCGAGCGGCCGTGGGCCTTCATCCTGTTTGCCCGCAACATCGGCGACGCCGACCAGGTGCGCGCGCTGGTGGTGGAGTTGCGCGGCTGCGTCGACCGCGAGGACGCGCTGGTGTTCATCGACCAGGAGGGGGGGCGCGTCCAGCGGTTGCGCCCGCCGCTGGCGCCCAACTATCCGCCGGCTTCCGAGCTGGGCGCGATCTATCGCGGCAACAGCGATGCGGGGCTGCGCGCGGCATGGCTGATGTCGCGGCTGCACGCATTCGACCTGACCTCGCTCGGCATCACCGCCGACTGCCTGCCGGTGCTCGACGTGCCGGTGGAAGGCGCGCATGACGTGATCGGCAACCGCGCCTATGGCCGCGATGCCGGCACGGTGGCCGCGCTCGGGCGCGCTGCGGCGCAGGGCCTGCTCGCCGGCGGCGTGCTGCCGGTCATGAAGCACATTCCCGGGCATGGTCGCGCCCAGGCCGACAGCCACCACGCGCTGCCGATCGTGGACGCGCACTGGGCCGAGCTGCAGGAGCGGGATTTCGCGCCCTTCAAGGCGCTGGCGGACCTGCCGATGGCGATGACGGCGCATGTCATCTATTCGGCGCTCGATCCGCAGCTGCCGGCCACCACCTCGCACCGGGTCATCCACGAGGTTATCCGCGACGAGATCGGCTTCGACGGCCTGCTGATGAGCGACGACGTCTCCATGAAAGCACTTTCTGGGGATTTCGCCTCCCGCACCGATGCAATCTTTTCTGCCGGGTGCGATGTCGTGCTTCACTGCAACGGCGTGATGGACGAGATGCGCGCGGTGGCAGGGCATGCGCCGGCGCTGGCGGGCAGGGCGCGCGAACGCGCGGAGCGCGCCATGGCCATGCGCAAGGCGGCGGACGGCGCGCAAGAAGACGCCATCCGGGCGGAATTCGCGGAACTGACGGCGCGCAGCGCCGTCGCATGATGGAAAGGGCAGCAGCTTTTGGCTGAGGCGGCCGAGAAGAAGACCCCGCAGAAGACCCCCATGGACAAGCTCTGGGGGGACGACGACCGCGCGACCGGCGAGCCGGCGCTGCTTGTCGACGTGGCCGGGTTCGAAGGGCCGCTGGACCTGCTTCTGCACCTGGCGCGCAACCAGAAGGTCGATCTCGCCCGCATCTCGGTGCTGGCGCTTGCGGAGCAGTATCTCGTCTTCGTCGACAAGGCGCGGGCGCTGCGGCTGGAGCTGGCGGCGGACTATCTGGTGATGGCGGCGTGGCTGGCCTACCTGAAGTCGAAGCTGCTGATACCCAAGCAGGCCGGCGACGACGGGGAAAGCGGCGAGGAGCTGGCCGCCATCCTGCAATTCCGGCTGAAGCGGCTGGAGGCCATGCGCGACGCGGCCGCCCGGCTGGTCAACCGCAACCGGCTGGGACGCGACGTGTTTGCGCGCGGCCTGCCGGAAATGGTCATCATCGACAAGAAGGACGAATATTCCGGCACGCTCTACGACCTGCTGACCGCCTATGCCTCGATCAGGCAGCGGCAGGCGATCACCAGCGTGCAGATCGCCAAGCGGGGCGTGTGGTCGCTCAAGGAAGCGCGCGACATCCTGACCCGCATGATCGGGCGGCTGGGCGACTGGACGGCGCTGGACCAGTTCCTGCTGCAGTATCTGTCGCTGCCGGGCGAGCGCGCGACGGCGCTGGCCAGTTCCTTCGCCGCGACGCTGGAGCTGGTACGCGAAGGGCACATGGAAGTCCGGCAGCAGGAGGCGTTCGCGCCGCTCTACATGCGCAACCGCGGCAAGCGGCCCGAGCCCGCTGCCGAATTCGCCGAGGTGGAATGATGACTGAAGGCGCTACCCCGGCCATTCTGCCGTTCGTGGAAGACGACGAACAGACCTTCGACGCCGCAAATGAAAACCCTGCTGCGCGGCTGCACCTGGCCGAGGCCGTGCGCATGGCCGAGGCGATCGTCTTCGCGTCGGCCGAGCCGGTGAGCGACAAGCAGCTGGCGGCGCGCCTGCCCGACGGGCTGGACGTGCCCGCCGTGATGGCCGAACTGCGCGCCATCTACGAAAAGCGCGGCGTGAACCTGGTCAAGGTCGGCGACGCCTGGGCCTTCCGCACAGCGGGCGACCTCGCCTTCCTGATGAGCCGCGACTCGATCCAGCAGAAGAAGCTGTCGCGCGCAGCGCTCGAGGTGCTGGCCATCATCGCCTACCACCAGCCGGTGACGCGTGCCGAGATCGAGGAAATCCGCGGCGTCGAGACTTCGAAGGGAACGATCGACACGCTGATGGAAACCGGCTGGATAAGGATGCGCGGGCGCCGCCGTTCGCCCGGCCGTCCGGTGACCTACGGCACGACCGAGCCTTTCCTCGACCATTTCGGGCTGGAGGAGCTGCGCGACCTGCCGGGCATCGACGAATTGAAGGGCGCGGGGCTTCTGTCGACGCGCATGCCCTCGCACTTCTCGGTGCCGCAGCCGCCGGCCGACGCCGGCATACTGACCGAGGACGAAGACCCGCTGACGGATATCGACCTCGAGGAACTCGGCCTGTTGACACCCCGCCCACGGGATGATTGACCGGGGGCGCTGAGCCGCGACGGGCGGCGCCACGGGACATGCAATGAGCGACAGGGAACGAAATGCGGCGCGCGTGACCGCAGGCGTATCCTTCGCGGCGCGCCTCTCCTTCGAGGATATCCACCACCGTTATTCGAACGATGCCCCCACCTTGCGGGGCGTCACGCTGTCGGCCGAGCCGGGCGAGGTGCTGTGCCTGCTGGGGCCGTCGGGATCGGGCAAGACGACGCTGCTGCGGATCGCAGCCGGCATCGAGACGCAGAGCTCCGGCCGGGTGCTGCTCAACGAACGCGAGATAGCCGGCCCGTCCGTGTTCCTGCCGCCCGAGAAGCGCTCGATCGGCCTCGTATTCCAGGATTTCGCGCTGTTTCCGCACTTCACCATCCTGGAAAACGTCCGCTTCGGGCTGACGGCGCTTTCGCGCGAGGAGGCGGTGCGTGAAGCCATGATCGCGCTGCGCCGGGTGGGGCTGGAAGACTATGCGGAATCCTATCCGCACATCCTATCGGGCGGCGAGCAGCAGCGCGTGGCGCTGGCGCGGGCGCTGGCGCCGCGGCCGGCGGTGCTGCTGATGGACGAGCCCTTTTCCGGCCTCGATTCGCGGCTAAAGGACAGCGTGCGCGCCGAAACGCTGGACATTCTGCGCCAAAGCCGCGCGACCGCCATCGTGGTCACGCACGACGCCGAGGAAGCGATGCGGCTGGGCGACAGGATCGCGCTGCTGCGGGGCGGCCGGCTGGTTCAGGTCGGCACGGCGGAGGAGCTCTACAACAGGCCGGCGAACCTTTTCGCAGCCGGCTTCTTCTCCGAGCTCAACGAATTCGACGCCGTGGCTTCGGGCGGCATGGCGCAGACGCCGGTCGGCAGGGTGCCGGCCGCTGGCTTTGCCGACGGGACGGCGCTATCGGTGGCCGTGAGGCTTTCGGGATTCGACCTCGCTGAAAGCGAAGGCGACATCCCGGCCCGGGTGCTGTCGCGGCGCTTCCTCGGGGTCGTGGAGCTGATGGAGCTCGCGGTGCCCGGCACGGAAACGCCGGTGCGGGCAAGGGTGCGCTGCGGCGCTTTGTCCGCGGGGCGGCGCGACATTTGGCTCACGATACGGCGGCCGGATGTGCTTGTGTTTGAAAGACGGGGCGAAAAGGCATAAATCAGGCCCCAGGGAACTCCAACGAGAGAGACGATCATGGGTAGTTTTTCCATCTGGCACTGGCTCATCGTGCTGGTGGTGGTGCTTCTGCTCTTCGGCCGGGGCAAGATTCCGGAGCTGATGGGCGACATGGCCAAGGGCATCAAGAGCTTCAAGAAAGGCATGTCCGATGAGGACGAGGCGGCGGCCGCCGCCAAGACGGTCGAGCATCGCTCCGACGAGCCGGTGAGCGCGCCGAAGCAGAAAGCGACCAAGTCCTGAATCCCCGCTGGCCGGCCCGTGCCGGCCCGTCGCACTGCGAAAGCCTGAGCCATGTTCGATATCGGCTGGACCGAGATGCTGGTGATCGCGATCGTGATGATCGTGGTCGTCGGACCGAAGGACTTGCCGCGCATGCTGCGCACCTTCGGCCGCACGACAGCCAAGATGCGCGCCATGGCGGGCGATTTCCGCAAGCAGTTCGACGAGGCGCTGAAGGAAGCGGAGCTTGACGACGTCAAGAACCTCGCCAACGACATGCGCAAGCTCAATCCGGCCGCCGACATAAGGAAGGCGCTGGACCCGATGCAGAAGGCGGCGGACGACGTGCGCGCCGGCCTCAACGCGGCGATGGCGCCGGCAGCAACGCCGGCGGAACCTGCGAAGGCTGGACCGGCGGCCATGCCCGGCGAAGCCGCGGTGCCGCCGCCGCCCGCACCTTTGGCGAACGGCCATGACGCAGGCGCCCGGCCGGCTACTCCGGCCCCAGCCGCGGCGCCGGCAGCGCCCTCCGCGCCGGCGAAGTCGAAGCCGGCGGCATCCAAGCCGGTGGCACCCAAAAAGAAAGCGGCGACCAGCAAGACGGGCGGCAAGGCGTGACCAAAGAAGACGACGAGATCGAGAAGTCCTCCGCGCCTCTGATCGAGCACCTGATCGAGCTGCGCCGTCGCCTCATGTGGGCGATCGGCGGCTTCTTCGTCGCGTTCCTGGTGTGCTTCTTCTTCGCCAAGCAGTTGTTCAACCTGCTGGTCATCCCGTTCCAGTGGGCGACGGCATGGGCGGGACTGGACGCCCACAAGATCGACCTGATCTACACCGCGCCGCAGGAATTCTTCTTCACGCAGATCAAGCTCGGGGCGTTCGGCGGCATGGTGCTGGCGTTCCCGCTGATCGCGGCGCAGATCTACAAATTCGTGGCGCCGGGCCTCTACCGCAACGAGCGCGCGGCGTTCATGCCGTTCCTCGTCGCCTCGCCGATCCTGTTCCTGATCGGCGGCGCGCTGGTCTACTTCTTCTTCACCCCGATGGTGATGTGGTTCTTCCTGTCGATGCAGCAGGTCGGACCCGGCAACGACATCCAGATTTCGCTGCTGCCGCGCGTGTCCGAATATCTCGGGCTGATCATGACGCTGATCTTCTCGTTCGGGCTGGTGTTCCAGCTGCCGGTGGTCACGTCGCTGATGACGCGCGTCGGGCTGCTTTCCTCGCAGGGGCTGGCCGACAAGCGCAAATACGCCATCGTCATCGCCTTCGTGGTGGCGGCGGTGCTGACGCCGCCGGACCCGGTGAGCCAGATCGGGCTCGCCGTGCCCGCGATCCTGCTCTACGAAATCTCGATCTGGCTGGCCCGGCGCATCGAGCGCAGCCGCGCGCTGGAGGAGAGGAAGCGCGAGGAGGCGGCCGCCACGGCGGCTGCCGAAGAGGGCAGTTCGGCCGCCGCGGAGTAGCGGCTACGCGCCGGGGCCTGCCGATTTCGGGCCTTGTATCTTGCGCCGATACACGTTGCGGTTTACCCGTCACCGGCTCCTGAAACGGAACGGCTGACCATGCTCGACATCAAATGGATTCGCGAAAACCCGCAGGCTCTGGTGGAGGCGCTGAGCAAGCGCCCGTCCTATGCGGCTTCGGCGCGATCCACCGTCGACGACCTGCTGGCCAAGGACGAGGCGCGACGCAGCCACCTTGCGAAGCTGCAGGAGGCGCAGGCGCGCCAGAACGCCGCTTCCAAGGAAATCGGCAAGGCGATGGGCCAGAAGGATCTGGCGCTGGCCGAAAGGCTGAAGGCCGAGGTGGCCGAGGTCAAGAGCTTCATCCAGCAGGGCGAGGCCCGCGAGCGCGAGCTCGACAAGGCGCTGAACGACGCGCTGGCCGTGCTGCCCAATGTGCCGCTGGCCGAAGTGCCGGTGGGCAAGGACGAACACGACAATGTCGAAGTCCGCCGCGTCGGCGAGCCCCGCCGGGTGAACGCTGCGAAAGAGCACTACGAGATCGGCGAAGCGCTGGGCATGATGGATTTCGAGCGTGCCGCGAAGCTTTCGGGTGCGCGCTTCACCGTGCTGTCCGGCCAGCTTGCGCGGCTGGAGCGCGCGCTCGGCCAGTTCATGCTCGACCTGCACACGACCGAGCACGGCTACACCGAGGTGCAGGTGCCGCTGATGGTGCGCGACGAGGTGCTGTTCGGGACCAACCAGCTGCCGAAGTTCGAGGAAGACCTGTTTTTCGTGAAGCACGGGGAGTCGCGACTGGGCCTCATTCCGACGGCCGAAGTTTCGCTCACCAATCTCGTGCGCGAGGAGATCGTCTCGGCCGAAACGCTGCCGCGCCGCTATACGGCGCTGACGCCGTGCTTCCGTTCCGAAGCCGGTTCTGCCGGTCGCGACACCCGCGGGATGCTGCGCCAGCACCAGTTCTACAAGGTGGAGCTGGTGTCGATCACCGACCAGGAATCGTCGCTCGCCGAGCACGACCGCATGACCGCCTGCGCGGAGGAGGTGCTGAAGCGCCTCGGCCTGCCGTTCCGCACTGTCGTCCTGTGCACGGGCGACATGGGGTTCGGAGCGCAGAAGACCTACGACATCGAGGTGTGGCTGCCCGGCCAGAACGCCTATCGCGAAATCTCGTCCTGCTCGGTCTGCGGCGATTTCCAGGCGCGGCGCATGGATGCGCGCTACCGCGCCGAGGGCGAGAAGCAGACGCGGTTCGTGCACACGCTCAACGGCTCCGGCGTGGCGGTCGGCCGCGCGCTCATCGCCGTGATTGAGAACTACCAGAACGACGACGGCAGCATCTCGGTCCCGGACGTGCTGCGGCCCTACATGGGCGGGCTGGAGCGGATCGGCGGCTGATGCGTATCCTTCTGACCAACGACGACGGCATCCATGCCGAGGGCCTGGCGGCGCTGGAGCGCATCGCGCGCGCGCTTACCGACGATGTCTGGGTCGTCGCGCCCGAGACCGACCAGTCTGGGCTGGCGCATTCGCTGACGCTGTCGGAGCCGCTGCGCCTGCGCAAGATCGACGACCGGCACTACGCCCTGCGCGGAACGCCGACCGACTGCGTGATCATGGGCGTGCGCAAGATCATGCCCGAGCCGCCGGACCTCATTCTGTCTGGCGTCAATTCGGGCGCCAACCTCGCCGACGACGTGACCTATTCGGGGACAGTGGCGGGCGCCATGGAGGGCACGCTGCTGGGCATCCGCTCATTCGCGCTCAGCCAGGCCTACAATGTCTCCGAGGAGGGCAGGGTGGTGCCGTGGGAAGTGGCCGAGACGCATGCGCCGGACCTGCTGCGCAAGCTGATCGCGACGACGCTGCCGCCGGGCGTGCTGCTGAACATCAACTTCCCGCGCTGTCGGCCCGATGCGGTGAAGGGCGTATCCGTGTCCAGCCAGGGAAAGCTGGTCCACAGCCTCGGCGTGGACGAGCGGCGCGACGGGCGCGGCTTTCCGTATTTCTGGCTCACCTTCGGGCGCGAGCCGCCGGACGTGCTGCCGGGAACCGACATCGCCGCCGTGCGCGAGGACCGCATCGCGGTGACCCCGCTGCATCTCGACCTGACCGCGCACGAGGTGAAGGAAAGGCTGGCGAAGGCTCTCGCATGACGGCTGGCACCACCTCCAACGGCGACGACCGCGAAGGCTTCGCGGCATTCATGCTGCGGATGCGGGCGCGGGGCATCTCGAACCAGGCGCTGTTCTCGGCGATCGAAGCCACGCCCCGGCGCGCCTTCGTGCCCGGCCAGTGGCGCGACGCGGCCTGGCTCAACCGCATGCTGCCGATCGCCTGCGGCGAGGCGATCGAGGGCGTCGACCTGCAGGCGCAGGTGATCGCGGCGCTGGAGATCGAGCCGAACCACAGGGTGCTGGAGGTGGGCTCGGGCAGCGGCTTTACGGGAACCGTGATTGCGCGGCTGGCAGGTCGCGTGCTCAGCCTCGACCGCTATAAGACGCTGACCGGCGAGGCCGAGCAGCGCGCGTCGGCGGTGGGTGTTTCCAATGTCATCTTCAGGCAGGCGGACGGTTCGGGCGGGGCGCCCGCCGAGGGGCCCTACGACCGCATTGTCGTGTGGGCGGCGTTCGAGAGCCTGCCGCGAAGCTTCGTCGACCAGCTCGCCTCGGGCGGGGCTATGATAGCGCCGATAGGGCCGGGCGACGGCGTACAGAAGCTGGCGAAGCTCACCAAGCTGGGCAGCCGTTTCGAGCGCGAGGACATAGGCGAGGCCCGGTTGCAGCCGCTCGCCCAGGGGGTCGCGGTCGCGCTCTGAAAGAGGGCCGTTAATCTGCGGCGGTGCCGTTGCCTGCACGCCAAGGATGCATTTTTACGCAAATTCGAGCAGTTTAACGCAACAGTAATATTAACGCGCTCTAATCGCACCATTGTTCCGAGTGGGTGCGGGTAGAGTATCATGCGATTCCCGGTTTTGACGCAGACAGCGCTTTTCCTGATGCGCGGCGCAGCAGTCATGGCCATCGCGGGTGCCGCTGCAGGCTGCAGCTCCAACGTGATGCGCTTCCAGGACGGCATCTTCGCCAGTTCCTCCACGCGCCAGGTCTCGCAGCCCCAGCAATATGCGCATGCGCAGCAATATCCGGCCCAGCAGCAGGCCGGCATCGACGACACCTATACCGGCTCCATCAGCCGCCAGGCGGTCCAGCCCGTCGGCCCCGGACGCCAGCAGCAGGTGGCGCGGCATCCGGTGCCTTCGGCCAATGTGGGCGGCCAGGCAGTCGCCGCCGCAACCCAGCCTTTCCCCCAGCCGCAGATGGCGGCGGCGCCGACCCAGCCCTTCCCGGGCGACGTGCAGCGCAGCGGCGGGCAGGTGGTGCGGCAGCAGATGCCGGCGCCGATGGCGAGCGCGCCGGCGCGTCTCGACCAGACCGTGACCGGCTCGATCGCTCCGAAACCGCTTCCGCAGCCGACTGCCCCCGCCAGCACGACCTCGCGCGCCGCGACCGACGTTCCGGCGGACAGGCTGCCGGCTCCCGCCGGGCCCGCCGAGAGGCTGGCCGTGCTCCCCCAGGGCGCGCGGGTTTCCGACAAGCCGGCCAGCCAGCAGGCGAGCGCTCCGGCCAACAAGTCTGCCCCAAGCGCTGGTTCGGTCTACACGGTGCAGGCCGGCGATACGCTTTCCTCGATCGCCAAGCGCCACGGCACCAGCTCGGCGGCAATCAAGCAGGCCAACGGGCTGGATGGCGGGCTGATCCGCATAGGCCAGAAACTGACCGTTCCGGGCGCCGCGACGCAGACGGTGGCCGCCGCCAAGGTGCCTGTCGGCGTCGACCCGATCGTCACCGGCACCGCAGCCCAGCCCGCGAAGCCGGCCAAGGCGACCGACGGTACGAACGTGGCAGGCTACACGCCGCCCGCGAAGGCCGAGAAGGTCATCGAGCAGAGCATTGAAGAGGCCGCCGTGGCGCCCGAAGCCACCGGCATCGGCCGCATGCGCTGGCCGGTGCGGGGCAGGGTGGTTTCCGGCTTCGGCGGCCAGAGCGGCGGCAAGAAGAATGACGGCATCGATATCGCGGTTCCGGAGGGGACGGCGGTGAAGGCGGCCGAGAACGGCGTCGTCATCTATGCCGGCGACGGGCTGAAGGATTTCGGCAACACGGTCCTGGTTCGCCACGAGGACGGCCTCGTCACCGTGTATGGGCATGCCAGCCAGATCACCGTTTCGCGCGGCGACACCGTGCGGCGCGGCCAGGAAATCGCGCGCTCTGGCCTCAGCGGCAACGCCGACGCGCCGAAACTGCATTTCGAGGTGCGCAAGAACTCCACGCCGGTGGATCCGGCAAAGTATCTCGAATAGCCGACAACGAAGAAGAAGCTGCGGCCTGTCGGACCTCCAGTCCGGGCTGAAATTCCCGCCCTTCCGGGCGGGATTTTTTATTGGCCGAGCTTTTGGCCGAGCCGACCGGCCAGGTCCTGCACGAACTGCCAGGCGACGCGGCCCGAGCGGCTGCCGCGCGTGGTGGCCCACTCCAGCGCCTCGGCGCGCAGCGTTTCCGGATCGGCTTTCAGGCCATAGTGCCGGACGTATCCGTCGATCATCTCCAGATATTCGTCCTGCGAGCATTTGTGGAAGCCGAGCCACAGGCCGAACCGGTCTGACAGCGACACCTTTTCCTCTACCGCCTCGGAGGGATTGATGGCGGTCGAGCGCTCGTTCTCGATCATGTCGCGCGGCAGAAGGTGCCGGCGGTTGGAGGTGGCGTAGAATATGACGTTGTCGGGCCTGCCTTCCACGCCACCCTCCAGCGCCGCCTTGAGCGACTTGTAGGACGTGTCGTCATTGTCGAAGGACAGATCGTCGCAGAACAGGATGAAGCGGTGCGGCGCCTGCTTCACGATGCCCATCAGCCGCGGCAGCGAACCGATGTCCTCGCGGTGGATCTCGACCAGCTTCAGCGGGAGTTCGGCGCCGCCGCGCGCGGCGTTGATCCCTGCGTGGGCGGCCTTCACTAGCGACGACTTGCCCATGCCGCGCGCGCCCCACAGCAGCACGTTGTTGGCCGGCAGGCCGGCTGCGAAGCGGGTGGTGTTGTCGACAAGTATGTCACGAACCCTGTCCACGCCGCGGATCAGCGACAGATCGACCCGGTTGACGCGCTCCACCGGCTCCAGTCGGCCGGTCTCCGGCGTCCACACGAAACAGTCGGCGGCGTCGAGATCGGGCTTCGGCGCCTGGGCGGGCGCCAGCCGCTCCAGCGCGGCGATCACGCGGTCGAGCTTGCGGTTGAGCGTGTCGATCGGCTCTTCGGTCATTCAGTGATTTCCGCTCCGGCAGCCTGCGAGGGGGTGGCTTTAGCATGCGTCATCAGGTCGGAAAAGCTTGGCTTCGTTGGCCTGTGCTTGGTTGCAATGGCGGCGCGAGCGACTATATTCGCGCCGAATTTCGCAGGCGGCCGGCTTGGGGCCGCGCTTCTCATTTCAGGAGTCACTCATGTTTGTCACACCGGCCTATGCTCAGGCGGCCACCGGCGGCGCACCCGACATTCTCGTCAGCATCCTGCCGTTCGTGCTCATCTTCGTCATCATGTACTTCCTGATCATCCGGCCGCAGCGCACGCAGATGAAGAAGCGTGGCGAGATGCTGGCCGCCATCCGTCGCGGCGACACGGTGGTGACCGGCGGCGGCCTGATCGGCAAGGTGACCAAGGTCACCGACGACAATGAGCTGGAGGTCGACCTCGGCGGCGGCATGAAGGTGACGGCGCTGCGCTCGACGATTGCCGACGTGCGGGTGAAGGGCGAGCCGGTCGCCAACCAGAACGCCAAGAAATAACCGCATTCGGGGCGGAACCGATCCGCCTCACATCGGACGAGGCAAATGCTCTATTTTTCGCGCTGGAAGACTGTGTCGATTTGGCTGGTCGTGGCCGCCGGCATCTTGTTGGCCATGCCCAACCTGCTGTCGCAGTCGGCCCGCGACTCCCTGCCCAACTGGTTGCCCAAGCAGCCGATGACGCTGGGCCTCGACCTGCAGGGCGGCTCGCACATCCTGTTGCAGGTGGACAGGGCCGACCTGATCAAGGACCGCATGGAGACCGTGCGGGACGACATCCGGTCCAAACTGCGCGATGCCCGCGTGGGCTATACGGGCCTTTCGGGCACAGGGCAGACCGTACAGGTGCGCATTCGCGACGCCGGCGACATCGACAAGGCGCGCACGGCGCTGGAAGATCTGACGCAGCCAGTGTCCTCTGGCCTGTTCGGGGCAGGCGTGGTCACCGAGCTTGCGATGGACGAGCCGGAGCCGGGGCTTTTCCGCTACCGGTTCACCGACGAAGGTCTCAACTACCGCATCAATTCGGCTGTCACGCAGTCGATCGAGGTCGTGTCGCGGCGCGTCAACGAACTCGGCACCACTGAGCCCATCATCCAGCGCCAGGGCAGCGACCGCATCCTGGTGCAGGTGCCCGGCCTGCAGGACCCGCAGCGGCTGAAGGACATTCTGGGCCAGACCGCCAAGCTGACCTTCCAGATGGTCGACCAGACGATGCCGGTGCAGGAGGCGATCTCCTCGCGGCCGCCGGCCGGCTCCACCGTCATGTATTCGACCGACGATCCGCCGGTGCCCTACCTGATCGAGAACAGGGTCATCGTCTCGGGCGAGAATCTCGTCGATGCGCAGGCCACCTTCGACCAGCGCACCAACGAGCCCGTCGTTTCCTTCCGGTTCGACAACCAGGGCGCCACCCGCTTCGGCCAGGCTACCCAGCAGAATGTCGGCCGCCTGTTCGCCATCATCCTCGACAACGAGGTGATCTCGGCTCCGCAGATCCGCGAACCCATCCTCGGCGGCACGGGTCAGATATCCGGCAGCTTCACGGTTCAGAGCGCCAACGACCTGGCGGTGCTGCTGCGCGCCGGCGCGCTGCCGGCCGACCTCACCATCGTGGAAGAGCGCACCGTAGGCCCCAGCCTCGGACAGGACTCCATCGACGCTGGCCTCCTGGCCGCGATCGTCGGCTCCATCCTCGTCGTGGTGTTCATGGTCGCTGCCTACGGCCTGCTCGGCGTGGTCGCCAACATTGCGCTGGCGTTCAACATCGTGCTGCTGATCGCCATCCTGTCGGTGATCGGGGCCACGCTGACATTGCCAGGCATCGCCGGCATCGTGCTGACGATCGGCATGGCTGTGGATTCGAACGTGCTCATCTACGAGCGCATCCGCGAGGAGCGACGATCGGGCAAGTCCGTGATCCAGTCGGTCGAAACCGGCTTCAAGCGCGCGCTCGCCACGATTCTCGATTCCAACATCACCACGCTGATCGCGGCGGTCGTGCTGTTCTTCCTTGGCTCCGGGCCGGTGCGCGGCTTCGCCGTTACGCTTGCCATCGGTATCGTGACCACGGTCTTCACAGCCTACACGCTGACCCGCTGGCTGGTGGCAGCCTGGGTGCGGCGCCAGCGCCCGAAGGAACTGCCCAAGGGCTATGTGCGCCTCGTGCCCGAAGTCACCCGCATTCCGTTCATGCGCGTGCGCCTGCAGGCCTTCGCGCTGTCGATTGCGCTCTGCACCGGGTCGATCGCGCTCATGTTCACCGTGGGGCCGAATTTCGGCATCGACTTCACCGGCGGCACGCTGATGGAGGTTCGAGCGAAGTCGGGCCAGGCCGACACAGGCGATCTGCGAAGCCGGCTCCTGGAATCGGGCATCGGCGAGGTGCAGGTGCAGAGCTTCGGCTCGGACAGTGACGCGCTCATTCGCATCGGCATGGAGCCCGGAGAAGCCGAGGGCGCGGCCAACACCCTCGTGCGCACTGCCCAGGCCGCCATCTCGGACGATTACGACATCAGACGCACCGAGGTGGTCGGCCCGACGGTTTCGAGCGAGCTTGCCTGGGCTGCGATCATCGGCATCACCGTCGCGCTTGGCGCCATCCTGGTCTACGTGTGGATACGGTTCGAGTGGCACTTCGCGATCGGCGCCATCATCGCCACGCTCAACGACATCATATTGACGCTGGGCTTCCTGGTGGTGACGCAGCTGCAGTTCGACCTGTCGACTGTGGCGGCGATTCTCACCATCGTTGGCTATTCGCTGAACGACACCGTCGTCATCTACGACCGCGTGCGAGAAAACCTGCGAAAATTCAAGAAGATGCCGCTGGGGCAGCTGCTCGACCTGTCGGACAACGAGATGCTGTCGCGCACGGTGATGACGTCGTCCACCACCTTCCTGGCTCTGCTTGCGCTCTACCTGCTGGGCGGCGAGGTCATCAGTTCGTTCGTCGCGGCGATGCTGTTCGGCATCTTCATCGGAACGTTCTCGTCGATCTTCGTCTCGGCGCCGATCCTGATCGTGTTCAGGTTGCGGCCGCTCAACGCTCCTGCCGGCAGCGACGAGGTTGAGGACAAGACCGACCCGACCGCCGGATCGCAGCTGCCAGCCCGATAGATGGCGGCCGGCATCCAGATCAGGAAGGCGCATTTTCCGGGGCGGGCGCCGATCGATGCCTATGGCGAAGGGGGCTTCCGCTTCGCCGACATGTCGCACCGCGGCTCGATACTGTGCCTGCCTTCCGGCATCTATGGCTGGGAGCCCGGCGATCCCGGCCTGCTGGCCGAGACCGATTTCGAGCGTGTGATCGCCGAGGCGGCGCAGATCGAAATCCTGCTGGTCGGCACCGGCCGGGACATCCGCCTGCTACCCGCGCCGCTGCGCGAGGCGCTGAAGCAGGCCCGCATCCCCGTGGATCCGATGTCGACCGGGGCTGCGGCGCGCACCTACAACGTGCTTCTGGCCGAAGATCGGGCGGTGGCGGCCGCGCTGGTCGCGGTCGACTGAGATGGATGCCGCCGCGCATGTGGCGAGCCTGGTGCGCGGCGCCGATCCCGACCGCTACCTGGCGGCTCTCTATGCGCCCGCCGACAAGCGCCGCGCTCTTCTCGCTCTCGCCGCCTTCAATGCCGAGATAGCGTCGGTTCGCGACCGCGTGCGCGAGCCGATGGCCGGCGAGATCAGGCTGCAATGGTGGCGCGATGCGATCGCGGCGCCCGCAGACGGCGCGACCGGAAACCCGGTGACGGATGAATTGCGGGCCGCAATCGCGGCATACGGCCTGCCTGTTGCGGCGCTGGACGCCATGCTGTCGGCGCGGATTTTCGACCTCTACGACGATCCCATGCCCGACCGCACGACGCTGGAAGGCTATTGCGGCGAAACCGCATCGGCGCTGATCCAGCTTTCGTCGCTGGTGCTCGATCCCGGCGCGGCGCCGCGCCATGCCGAGCTTGCAGGACATGCGGGGTGCGCGCAGGCAATGGCGGGCATGCTGAGGTCGCTGCCGGTGCACCGCGGGCGCGGCCAGTGCTTCCTGCCGCGCGATCTTCTGGCCGCGGCCGGCCTGACAGCTGAGGAATTCGTGGCGGGAGCCCCAGGCGAGGCGCACCGGCGCGCAGTCGACGCAATGACGGCGCTGGCGCGGGACCATTTCGCGGCCTTCTTGCGAGGGGCAGGCAATCTGCCCGCTACGCTGCGGCCGGCCTATCTGCCGGTTGCGCCGGCCGGCCGGTATCTCGACCGTGTCGAGCGCGGCGACCCCTTCACCGAGCTTGCCGGCATTTCGGCGCTGGCGAGACAATTCGTCATGCTGCGCCGCGCGCTCGGGGGCTGGCGCTAGCTGGCGCCTTATCCCTGCGGCTGGGCAGCGAGCGGCTGCTCGATGCGCGGCCCCCATACGTCGATCGGCTGGTCGCGCGACGTTCTCACCACGCTGTCATAGTAGTCGAGGCTCTGGCCGAGGCTCTGCTGGTTCTCGCACTGGCGTATGATGCCGATGGCGTAGCTGACGCAGCGCACGCTGTCGCCGGGCAGGCTGCCCACCGCCCAGTCATTGACGACGCCGTCGCGGCCGACGCGGAAATAGGCAATCCGATAGGTGGTGCTGACCGTGCGTCGCTTCGACAGGATGCCGAAATCGACGGTCGATTCGCCTGTCTGCACGTTGTCGATGTGGCGATAGACGCGGTTTCCGTCGGCCAGCTCGAAGCTGCCGATCATCGGTCCGTAGGCGGTGCGTCCCGCCAGGCCTTCCATCGTGGTCGGATTGAGCGAAGCCACCTGAGCATAGGGCTTGCCCATCGCGTAGCGCATGTAGTTCCGGTTGGCGGCGTTGAGCAGGCTTTCGGGCGGCGTGGTGCAGGCGGCAAGCAGGGCCAGCGCCAGAAATCCAAGGAAGGCGTTGACAGTCCTCACGATTTTCCCCTCCGTCGCTGCGACGATGCCGCAACGTAAGGGAGGTATCGCGGGAGGTAAACCTGCGGGATAACGCTACTCGGCCGCCTGCGCCCGCGCCGGCACGCCCAGCCACCCGCGGCAATCGGCAAGCGCGCGCGCCGTGGTCGCCTTCTTCTTGGCGATCGCCTTGTCCTTGCCGCGGAAGCGACCCTCGAAATCGTCGGGCTTGAGCCTGGTGCCGGGCTCCAGCGGCGGGAACAGGCCGAAATTGACGTTCATAGGCTGGAACGAGCGCTTGCCCGGCTCGTCGTCGGAGACGATGTGTCCGCCGGTGATGTGGTTCAGCAGCGCGCCGAAGGCGGTAGTGGCCGGCGGCAGGGAAGGGGCCTTGCCCATCCGCTCGGCCGCCGCGAAGCGGCCGGCGAGAAGGCCGATCGCCGCGCTCTCGACATAGCCCTCGCAGCCGGTGATCTGGCCAGCGAAGCGCAGGCCGGGGCGACCCTTCAGCTGCAGCGAGCGATCGAGCAGCACGGGCGAATTGATGTAGGTGTTGCGGTGAAGCCCGCCCAGCCGGGCGAACTCGGCGTTGTCCAGTCCCGGTATCATGCGGAAGATGCGCACCTGCTCGGCGTGCTTCAGCTTCGTCTGGAAACCGACCATGTTGTAGAGCGTGCCGAGCGCGTTGTCCTGGCGCAGCTGCACCACCGCATAGGCCTTGACCGAAGGATTGTGCGCGTTGGTCAGGCCCATGGGCTTCATCGGCCCATGGCGCAGCGTCTCCACCCCGCGCTCGGCCATGATTTCGATGGGCAGGCAGCCGTCGAAATAGGGCGTGCCCTCCCACTCCTTGAACTCGGTCTTGCCGCCGTCGAGCAGCGCCTGAACGAAGGCCAGGTACTGGTCCTTGTCCATCGGGCAGTTGATGTAGTCCTTGCCGGTGCCGCCAGGCCCGACCTTGTCGTAGCGCGACTGGAACCAGGCGACCCCCATGTCGATCGTGTCGAAATGCACGATCGGCGCGATAGCGTCGAAGAAGGCGAGCGCGTCGGCGCCGGTCGCTTCGGCGATGGCCTGCGCCAGCGAAGGCGAGGTGAGGGGCCCGGTCGCGATGATGGCCTGGTCCCACTCCGCCGGGGGAAGGCCGGGCACCTCGTCGCGGGCGATGGTGACCAGGGGATGCGCCTCAAGCCTCTGTGTCACGGCGGCCGAGAAACCGTCGCGGTCGACGGCGAGCGCGCTGCCGGCAGGCACCTGGTGGGCGTCGCCGGCCGACATGATGAGCGAGCCAGCCAGCCGCATCTCGGCATGCAGCAGTCCGACCGCGTTGGTCTCGGCGTCGTCGGAGCGGAAGGAATTGGAGCAGACCAGCTCGGCCAGGCCGTCGGTCTTGTGCGCGTCGGTGCCGCGCACGGGACGCATCTCGTGCAGCACCACGGGCACGCCCGCCTGCGCGATCTGCCATGCGGCCTCGGAGCCGGCGAGGCCGCCGCCCACGACATGGATGGGTCTTGTCGTCATGGACAGGGAATTACGTGTCCGGCGCCCGAAATGCAACATATCGGCGCGTTCGAGCGGGGGGCGGGATGTGGCGTAAATGCAATTGTCGCGGCCGATGCCTGCCTGTAGGTTCGGGACATGAGTCTTCGCGGGGCGCGGTTTTCAGTTTTGCTGATGGCTTTGGTGGCAGGCGGCTGCGTCAGCGGTGCCGGCGAGAAGGCTGCCGTGCCCACCAAGCTGTCGGTCTGCCACGGCTATGGCTGCCGCGACGTCGCCAAGATCCATGTCACCGACGGCATCTCCAAGAAATTCTCCGCCATCATGGCCTATGGCGGCAAGTCGCCCCAGGCCGAGCGGGCCGCGATGTCCAAGGCGATCCAGTATTACGAGGAGCTGTCGGTCGGCGCGGTCGGCGCGCGAGACTCCGCAAAATCGTCCTTCATCGCCTCGAGCGAGAAGGGGCAGATGGACTGCATCGACGAGTCCACCAACACCCGCCACCTGCTGCTCTATCTGCACTCTCGCGGGCTGCTGAAGCACCACAGCGTCGAGGCCAACGTGTCGCGTGGGCTCCTGCTCGACGGGCGCTACCCGCACTGGACCGCCGTCATCCGCGATCCTTCGGGCAAGAGGTGGGCGGTGGACAGCTGGTACGAGCCGGCGGGCGGAGCGCCCGACATCGTCGCGCTCGACTACTGGCGCACGCGCGGCGTGATGGGCGAGCGCTAGGCGCAGACCAGTCGGGACGGTTTTCTCAGAGTCGCCAGGGTACCCCCAAACGCACAACACCCGCCGGGGGAGGAGATCCGGCGGGTGTCGTTTAGGCGACCGGCGTTTTCGGGAGGAGGAGAAAAGCCGGTCTTATCCGACGAGGTTTGGGAGGAGGATAACCCCGTCGAAATTCCTGAATTCTTCAGATGGCCTTGCGGGCAACGAACGGGATGTCGCCACGGGCAATGCCCAGGTCGCTGAGTTCGCGGTTGGTCAGGCGGCTCAGCTCGGACACGGTGTCACGGTAGCGGCGCCAGTTGCGGTAATTGCGGATCAGGTTCATTTCAGTGCTCTTTGCTTCGTCGTTTCATTCTTGCAGTGGACAGATAATTGCATCCCGAAGCGATTTGAAGAGCGGATGGTGCATAGCAGCAATGCGTTTTGTGCATTGCAACATTAACAATGTCTGAATGCGGCCGGCCGACCGATTCGCACGGCTTGTTCCGGCGGCTTCCCGGACGTGCGAAAGCAAGCTAGGAATCGGCGTCGAAGGGGAGGCCATGGCCGGCTATCTGAGCAATCTGCGCAAGGACATCGCCCGTTGGCAGGCCGCCGGGCTGATCGACGCCGATACGGCGGCGGCCCTGCTGCGCGACGCCGAGAACCGGCCGGGCGGGATCAGCTTCGGCTCCATCCTAGCGATGCTGGCTGCCGCGCTGCTGGGGGCGGCGCTGCTGTTGCTGGTGGCTGCCAACTGGGAAGCGCTGCCGCGGCTTTTCAGGGTGGGCATGATCTTCGCCGGCATAATCGTGGGCTATGTGGGCGGCGCCTGGCTGAAGCAGCGCGACCATGCCGCGTTCGGCGAGGCGCTGTGGTTCCTGGCGGCCACAGCCTTCGGGGCGGGCATCGCGCTGATCGGCCAGATGTACCATCTGTCGGGCGATGAGGCGCAGGCGGTGCTGCTCTGGTGCGGGGGAACCGGGCTCGCCGCGCTGGCGCTGCGCTCCGGCCCGCTGACGGTGGGCGCGGTGCTGATCGCGGGTGGATGGCTGCTGCTGCAGGTGGACTGGCGGGGCCATGATCTGCCACTCGGCTATCTGGCGGTCGCGGCCGCGCTTTGGGGCGTATCGCTGTGGACGCACAGCGCCACGGCGCGGCACCTGCTTCTGCTCTCGCTCACCTTCTACGCCCTGCTCGTCTACATGGACGGTGGAACGCTGGCGGCGCCGGTGACGCTGGTCGCCGTATCGGCCGCAGCCTTTGCCGTCTCGGTGCAATATCCGGAACAGTCCGAGCGCGTCCTCAGGCTCGGCGGCGGCCTGCCCGTGCAGGCGCTGCTCGGCTTCCTCGCCGGCATGGCCGTCATCCAGTTCGAGCACTACGAAAAGCAGTCATTCACGCTCCTTGCGATGCTGACCTTCGCTGGTGTGGTCGGCGCGCTGCTGCTGGAGGGCCGCCACAGCCGCATGCTGCGGTGGCTCGCCTATGCAGGCTTCATCTTCGAGCTCGGTTTCGTCTACATCGTGCTGCTGGGATCGATGCTGGGAACGGCCGGCTTCTTCTTCGCAGCGGGCGTCGTGCTGGCGGGCATCGCCTATGCCATCACCCGCATCGAACGCCGCATGGCGAACGTACGCCGCGGCGGGGAGGGCGCAGCATGACCGCTACAGGCTTTCCCTCCCGCTATCTCATCCCCATCGCGCTGCTCGTCGCGCTGCTCCAGATCGGCGTGCTCTACTGGATGATCCACGGTCGCGTCTCGATCCTGCGCGACGGGCGCGAGGTGACGCTGACCGTGCTGCCGGTCGACCCGCGCGACCTGTTGCGCGGCGACTATGTGCGGATCGGCTACACCATCTCCAGCCTGCCGGTCGCGCTCGTGGAGGAGCCGGAGAAGGCCGATCCCGCGGAACGCGTCGTCTACGTGCGGCTGCGGCCAAATGCCGACGGGGTGTCCGAGGCGGTTGCGGCCCGCTTCGGCGAGCGGCCGCATGCGGCGCCGGAGCCGCAGGACGTCGACATACGCGGCGTGACCTATGTGTCGCCCGACGCGTTGAGCTCGTTCCTTCCGGTCGACTACGGCATCGAGCGCTTCTATCTGCCGGAGGGCGAGGGGAGGCCGATCGAGCAGGGCGTGGGCGTGCGCCCGTTCAGCATGAAGGTGGCTGTCGCCGCCGACGGCACCGCCCAGATCAAGGCGTTCTACGACGGCGACAAGCTGATCCACTCGGAGCCGCTCTACTGAGGCCGCGCAAGCGCCGCGGGCGCCGCCAAAATTCGCCCGCCGGGGCGGCAATTTCCCTTTGATCGGCCAGACCCTGATGATATAGAAGCGCGCGCTTCGGCGGGCCTTGCGGCTCACCGGGCGGGTGTGGTGGAACTGGTAGACACGCAGGATTTAGGTTCCTGTGGCGCAAGCCGTGGGGGTTCAAGTCCCTCCACCCGCACCAGAATGCTCCCGGCAAAAGACAATCCGGCAGGCATGACGTCGTTCCGCCAGCGATGGCGGCTACAAGAACAAGGGTTGGACAATGCAGGTAACCGAAACGCTGAATTCTGGGCTGAAGCGCGAGATCAAGATCACCGTGCCGGCCAGCGACATGGAAGCCAGGCTGATGCAGCGGCTTTCGGATGCCAAGGACAAGGTGCGCATCAAGGGCTTCCGGCCGGGCAAGGTGCCGGTACAGCACCTGCGCAAGGTCTACGGCAAGTCGTTCATGGCCGAGGTCGTGAACGAGATCCTGTCCGATTCCACCCGTTCCGTGCTCGACGAGCGCGGCGAGAAGGCCGCCATGCAGCCCGAGGTCAAGATGACCGAGGACGAGAAGGAGGCGGAGAAAATCCTGGCCGGCGGCGCCGACTTCGAGTTCTCCATGGCCTACGAGGTCATCCCGGCGATCGAGCTGCAGGACTATTCCGGCATTTCGGTCACCCGCCCGGTCTATGACGTGCCGGAAGACGAGGTCGAGAAGCAGGTGGCCGTGGTCGCCGATTCCGCCCGCAGCTACGAGCCGAAGAAGGGCAAGGCCGAGGAAGGCGACAAGGTCACGATCGACTATCTCGGCAAGCTCGATGGCGAGCCCTTCGAGGGCGGCGCGGCCGAGGATTCCGACCTGGTGCTCGGCTCCAACCAGTTCATTCCGGGCTTCGAGGAGCAGCTGATCGGCGTCAAGGAAGGCGACGAGAAGGTGATCGAGGTCACGTTCCCCGAGCAGTACGCCGCCGAGCACCTGGCCGGCCGCAAAGCGACCTTCGACATCAAGGTCAAGCAGGTGCAGAAGCCGGGCGCGCTCGAGATCAACGATGAGCTCGCCAAGAATCTCGGACTGGAGTCGGCCGATAAGCTGCGCGAGATCGTGCGCGGTCAGATCGAGAGCCAGTACGGCAACGTGACCCGCCAGAAGGTCAAGCGCCAGATTCTCGACGCGCTCGACGTCGCCTACAAGTTCGAGGCGCCATCCAAGCTGGTCGAAGCCGAGTTCCAGAACATCTGGGCGCAGGTGACGCGCGACCTGCAGCAGGCCGGCCGCAGCTTTGCCGACGAGGACACGACCGAGGAGGAGGCGAGGGCGGAATACCAGCGCCTCGCCGAGCGCCGCGTGCGCCTGGGCCTCGTGCTGGCCGAGATCGGCGACAAGGCCGCCGTGTCGGTTTCGGACGATGAGCTGCAGCGCGCGCTTTATGACCAGATCCGCCGTTTCCCGGCGAGCCAACAGCAGGAAGCGTTCAACTTCTACCGCGAGAACCCGTCGGCGCTGGCGGGCATCCGCGCGCCGCTGTTCGAGGAGAAGGTGATCGACCACCTGATGGCGCAGATCAACGTCACCGACCGGAAGGTGAGCAAGGAAGAGCTGCTCGCCGACGACGAGGAGGGCGCCGAGGCCGCTTCCGAAGACAAGCCGGCCAAGAAGAAGGCCGCACCGAAGAAGAAGGCCAAGGCCGAGGAATAGACCCGCTGCACAGATTGCGGACATCATCCGGCCGTCGTGGCGCAAGCCCCGACGGCCTTTTTGCAGGGAGTGGAAGGATGACGGTCACCCTCTACGGCTTTGCCGGCTGCGACACCGTCCGGAAGGCGCGGGGCTGGCTCGCCGCCAACGGCGTCGACCACGAATTCTTCGACTACCGCAGGCAGCGCCTCGGTCCGGCGGTGGTGGACGGGTGGTTCGGCCGGGCAGGGTGGGAGGCTGTGCTCAACCGCAACTCGGCCACCTTCAAGGAACTGCCCGAAGCGGACAGGGCCGGCATCGATGCTGCGCGTGCCCGGCAGATGATCCTCGCCGAGACAAACCTCATCAAGCGGCCGGTGCTCGACACCGGCGACGCGTTGCTTTTCGGCTTCAAGGCGGACGCCTATGCCGGTGCGCTGGGCCGGTAGGCGCGCATGCGCATCCTGTCGCTCAATGTGTGGGGCGGGCGGGTCCACCAGCCCCTGATCGACTACATTTCCCGCGTGGACGCCGACATATTCTGCCTCCAGGAGGTGGCGCTGACACCGGGCTGGCCGCACGGATGGCTCACATATCGCGACGGCGAATTGAGGCTGCCGCAGCGCAGCAACCTGTTCGGCGAGCTCTGCGCGGCGTTGCCGGGCCACCAGGCGCGCTTCTATCCAGCCGCGCGCGGGCCGCTGCATGACGACGCCGGGCTCGCGGTGTGGTCGCAGTTCGGCCTGGCCACTTTCGTGCGGCATGGCTGTCCGATCGTCGCCGAGGCGATGCGCTTCGTGCACGGCGCCTTTTCGCCGGACGGCTGGGGGCCGCATCCGCGTGCGCGCAACGCGCATTGTGTGCGCGTGTTCGACGGCGCCACGGGAAGTCACGTCACCATCGCCCAGATGCACGGGCTGCGCGACCCGGCCGGGAAGGGCGACACGCCCGAGCGCGAGCGCCAGGCCGACAGGCTGGTCGATCTCATCTCCAGCGTCTGGCCGGGCGACGAACGGCTGGTGGTCTGCGGCGATTTCAACCTGCTGCCCGGCAGCGCCACGTTCGCGCGGCTCGGCGTGCTCGGCCTTGTCGATCTCGTCACCACGCGCGGCCACGCCGACACGCGCACGTCGTTCTATGACAAGGCAGGTCGCTTCGCCGACTACATGCTGGTCAACGACAGGGTGGAGGTTGCGGCGTTCGATGTTGTGGCCGTGCCGGAAGTCTCGGACCACCGGCCGCTGCTGCTGGAACTGCGCTAGGCAACGCCACCGATAAAAGTCGCATAAGATATATTATGGAACCGCGACGCTCGGTTTGCTGCAATGTGACGTGGCGAAATAGCCGCGTCGATTCAAACGCTTGCGTCGGCTTTTGCATGAGCGGCAGCTTGCCCAGCCGGTCAGCCCGCAATGTCGGCCACGCGCGCGCCTGCGGCCTCTAGCAACGCGGCGGGCTTCGCCGAGAACACCGCGTCATGCGCGCCGGCGGCTGCCCACACCACATCGTGCTGAAGCAGGCTCTCGTCGGCGAACGTCGGCAGTTTCTTCTCGTAGCCGATCGGCGAAACGCCGCCGATGGCAAATCCGGTCTCGTCGCGTATGTGGCGCGGATCGGCTCGCTTGAGCGGCTGCCCGGCAAGGTTGGCGGCCTTGTCGAGATCGAGCCGGTTCACGCCGGATAGCAGAAACAGAAACAGCCGCCCGTCGGCCGTGCCCTGGAAGATCAGCGACTTCACGATCTGCGCCACCGAGCAGCCGCATTGCTGCGCGGCTTCCTCGGCGGTGCGGGTGGATTTGCCCATGCGCCGGATTTCGATCTCCAGGCCCGCAGCCTCCGCTGCGCGCCGCACGCGTTCGATGCTTCCGCCAGCCTGCTCGGTCATGCCGCGCTTCCGATTTCTATCTCGACGGTCTGTCCGTCATAGGCCGGTTCGACATGCGCCGGCGTCTCGCGCATCACCGTGTCATAGTCCAGCGGAATGTGCATGTGCGTCAGCAATGCGCGCCGGGGCTTCAGTCGCTCGATCCAATCAAGCGCTTCCTCAAGTGAGAAATGTGTCGGATGCCGTTGATATTGCAAGGCATCTACCACCAGAAGATCGAGATCGGACAGGCGGCTGGCGGTCTCGTGCGGGTAGGCGCTGACGTCGGGGCAATAGGCAAGCGGGCCGACGCGGAAACCGAGCGAGAGGATGTCGCCGTGGATCTGCGGCAGCGGTTCCAGGGTGAGGGGACCCCCCTCTCCTTCTATCGTGAACAGCGTGTCGTGATCGATGAAATGCGGCTCCAGGATGGGCGGGTAGCCGCTGCCGGGCGGGGTCTGGAAGCAGTAGCCGAACGCCTCGCGCAGGCGGTCCATCGTCGGCCGGTCCGCATAGACGTCGATGCGCCGGCGCTGGATCAGGAAATAGCCGCGCAGATCGTCGATGCCGTGGATGTGGTCCGCATGCGCGTGCGTGTAGACGACTGCGTCGAGCGTCGGTACACGCGCCGCCACCATCTGCTGGCGGAAGTCCGGCCCGGTGTCGATGACGACGCGGGTTACGCCTCCATTGGCCGCGATGCGCTCGATCATGGCGGCACAGCGCAGCCGGCGGTTCTTCGGGTTGGCCGGGTCGCAGGCGCCCCAGTCGCCATTGATGCGCGGGGTGCCGGGCGAAGAGCCGCAGCCGAGGATCGTCAAGCGCAGCCTGTCGCCCATGGCCGCTACGCCTGCAAATGAGCCGGCTTCGGCATCTTGCTGAAAAGGCGAAAGAAATTGTCGGTTGTGATACGGGCGATCTCGTCCGCGGATACGCCGATCGCCTCGCCCAGAACGGCCGCCGTATGGGCGACATAGGCGGGTTCGTTGCGCTTGCCGCGGAACGGCACCGGCGCGAGAAACGGCGCGTCGGTCTCCACCAGAAGCCGCTCGCGCGGCAGCTGGGCGGCGATGTCGCGCAGCTCTTCCGACCGCTTGAAGGTCAGGATACCGGAGAAGGAAACGTAGCCGCCCAGCTCCACGCCCGTCTGCGCCAGCGCGCGCCCCGACGAGAAGCAGTGCAGGATGAAGGGGAAGGCCCCCTTCCCCGTTTCCTCGCGCAGAATGGCGGCGATGTCGGCGTCGGCGTCGCGCGCATGGATCACCAGCGGCAGGCCGGTTGCGCGGGCTGCCGCGATATGGGTGCGAAAACCCCGAGCCTGCGCGTCGCGCGGCGACTTGTCGTAGAAATAGTCGAGCCCCGCCTCGCCGATGGCCACCACCTTGGAGTGTTGCGCCAGGCGCACCAGGTCGTCGGCGCTCACGTCCGGCTCCTCGGCGGCGTTGTGCGGGTGGGTGCCGACCGAGCAGAACACCTCGTCATGGGCTTCCGCGATGGCGCGGATCCGGTCGAACTGCCGCACCCGCGTCGAGATCGTCACCATACGCTCCACGCCGGCGGCCCTTGCACGCGCGATCAGCGCGTCGGTCTCGCCCTCGAAATCCGGGAAGTCGAGGTGGCAGTGGCTATCGACCAGCATCAGCCCGCAGCCTCGTCAGGCTCCTGCTCCACATAGCGCGGGAAGATGCCCTGCGGCGCCGGCAGGTCCGTCCCAGCCTTGAGGGCGGCAGCGGGCTGGCCGATGTGTGCAAAGTCGCGCGCGTCGGCGGGCACCGCCAGCTGGTCGAGCAGCTTCGTGGCCGAGCCGGGAATGAAGGGCTGGCACATGATGGCGATCCGCCGCAGCGTTTCGATCGTCGTCCACAGCACGGTTTCCATGCGGGCCGGGTCCGTCTTGCGCAGCGCCCAAGGCTCCTGGCCGGCGAAATAGCGGTTGGCCTCGGCCACCACCGCGAAGATGGCCGCAAGCGCCTGGTGGATCGCCTGGTCGCCCATCGCCTTGCGGGCGTGTGCAAGGGCTGCCTCGGCCTGTGCGAGGATCGCCTTGTCGGCGTCCACCAGCGCGCCCGGCGTGGGCACCTTGCCGCCGAGGTTCTTGGCGATCATCGACAGCGAGCGCTGCGCGAGATTGCCCAGGTCGTTGGCCAGATCGGCATTGGTGCGGTTGACGATCGCCTCGTGGCTGTAGCTGCCGTCCTGGCCGAACGGCACCTCGCGCAGGAAGAAGTAGCGCACCTGATCGAGGCCGTAATGGTCAACCAGAGCGAAGGGATCGACCACGTTGCCGACCGACTTCGACATCTTCTCGCCGCGGTTGAACAAGAAGCCATGCGCATAGACCCGCTTGGGCAGCGGGATGCCGGCCGACATCAGGAAGGCCGGCCAGTAGACCGTGTGGAAGCGCACGATGTCCTTGCCGATGATGTGCATCGCCGGCCACCACTTCCACTGGTCGGCATCGGTGTCGGGATAGCCGGCGGCGGTGATGTAGTTCGTGAGCGCGTCGACCCACACATACATCACGTGCTTCTCGTCGCCCGGCACGGGCACGCCCCAGTTGAAGGTCGAGCGCGAGACGGACAGGTCGCGCAGGCCCGACCGGACGAAGCTCATCACCTCGTTGCGCCGCTCCGCCGGCCCGACGAAATCAGGATGCTTCTCATAGAGCTGCAGCAGCCGGTCCTGGTAGGCCGACAGGCGGAAGAAGTAGGTCTCCTCCTCGTTCCACTCGACCGGCGAGCCCAGCGGCTCGCGGCGCACGCCGTCGTCGCCGACGGTGGTCTCGCTCTCGTCGAAATAGGCTTCCTGGCGCACCGAATACCAGCCGCTGTAGCGGTCAAGATAGATGTCGCCATTGTCGGCCATGCGCTGCCAGATCGCCTGGCTGGCGCGCTTGTGCCGCGCTTCGGTGGTGCGGATGAACTGGTCGTTGGAACCGCCGACGGCCTCCACCATGCTGCGGAAGATCGCGGAGTTGCGGTCGGCGAGCTCTTGCGGCGTCACGCCTTCCTTCTCGGCCGTCTGCTGCATCTTCAGGCCGTGCTCGTCGGTGCCGGTGAGGAAGAACACGTCCTTGCCGTCGTGGCGCTGGAAGCGCGCCAGCGCATCGGTCGCGATCACCGTGTAGGCATGGCCGATATGCGGCTTGCCGTTCGGATAGAAGATCGGCGTGGTGATGTAGAATTTCTCTCGAGCCATCTGAAACCGCAAAACCTCTTCGGGCGAAGGCGGTCAGATAGCGCATTGCGCCCGCGAAAACCATAGCGGCAGGGCGCGCGAATGCGGGTTGTTCAGCCGCCGTGCAGCGCGTCGTGCATCTGCGCCAGCCAGCTGATGACATGCTGGCGCTTGTCGAGATTGTAGGTGTCGGTCTGGCCGATCGCATCCGCCATCGCTGACCAGAGCGCGGCCAGTTTCTCGGCGCTGGCGCCGTGGCCTTTCGCTGCGGCGGCGGTCGCGCGCTGGGTCACGACGTCGAGCAGATGCGCGTTGAAGAGCTCGAACTGGATGCCCTGCTCGCGCCCGGTCACGGCGTCGGCGATCTTGGACGCGGCCGCCACGCCGAAGCGCGGCTCGTTCAGCACGGCGTCGACCGCGCCTGCAATCTCCAGCCCGCCATATTCGGTGAGCAGGATCGCGGCGCGCACGCTGCCTGCGGCCCGCTCGGCCAGTGCCGCCTGGGCCTCGGCCGAGGGTGGCACCGCCAGCCCCAGCAGGCGCAACACTTCCAATATCTCGTCGCCGCGCAGGCGCTGCATCCGCACCGTCTGGCAGCGGGAGCGTATGGTGGGCAGCAATGCGCCGGGCGAGTGGGCGATCAGCACGAAAAGGGTGCGCGCCGGCGGCTCTTCGAGGCTCTTCAGCAGCGCGTTGGCGGCGTTTGTGTTGAGGTCGTCGGCTGGATCGACGATGACGATGCGCCAGCCGCCGTCATGCGCGGTCATGGACAGGAAGCGCGAAAGCCGGCGGATTTCGTCGACCGTGATGACGCTCTTGTATCCCTTGGTGCGCTCGTTGGCGGGGCGCGTCAGGTGCAGCACGCTCGGGTGCGCGCCCTGCGCGATCGAGCGAAACAGCGACGAGGCGGGATCCGGAACCAGAAGCTCCGGAGGGGCTTCCTCCGGGCGCGGAAAGCTCAGCAGATGGAAGGCCAGCCGAAAGGCCAGCGTGGCCTTGCCGATGCCGTTTGGCCCGGCCAGCAGCAGCGCGTGATGCAGCCGGTTGGCACCGAACGCCGCCGCAAGCTGCCGCGCGGCGGCCTGATGACCGACCAGGTGCGGGTTCTCCGAGGGCTCCGGAACGCCGTCTATGGTGTCGTGCCTGGTGGGTGAGATGCGCTCCAGCATCATCCGGGCACCCGGATGTCGCCGGCGGCGGCCAGGGCCTCGATGGCCGCCAGGACGATCTTCCCTATGTCGGCGGCGGCCTGTGCCTCGGGCGCACCCGCGTCCACGACGACGCAACGGTCCGGCTCCGCGGCGGCAATGGCCAGGAATGCCTCGCGCCTGCGCTGATGCAGGTCCAGATGCTCCTTCTCGTAGCGGTCGGCGCCCTCGCCGCTTTCGCGGCGCGCGGCGGCACGGCGCAGCCCTTCCTCGGGGTCGATGTCGAGAATGATGGTCAGGTCCGGCACCATGCCATTGACCGTCACGCGCTCGAGCGCGGCCATGAAGTCCGCGGGAAGGTCGCCGGTCACGCCCTGGTAGACGCGGGAGGAATCCATGAAGCGGTCGCACAGGACGATGCGGCCGGCTTCCACCGCCGGGCGGATGACCTGCTCCACATGGTCGGAGCGGGCGGCCGCGAACAGGATAGCCTCCAGCCGCGGACCGAACGGCTCGGCCGCGCCCGACAGCAGCACGTGGCGTACGGCTTCCGCGCCGGGCGAGCCGCCCGGCTCGCGGGTGACCAGCACATCGTGTCCGGCGGCGCGCAGCGCATCGGCCAGCAGCCGGATCTGCGTCGACTTGCCGGCGCCCTCCCCGCCTTCAAATGTGATGAAAAACCCGCGCGGCAACGCCAATTCCCTGTTCGTGGCCACGGAAAAGCCGCTGCCGGAAGCCTATCTAGCCATTCGGGAGCGCCCTTCCAAGCGCAGAAGCCGTCCGCTGGCGCGGCAGATTCGCCGGTTCTTTCGCGGATCGCTAGCGAAGCCAGCCGACCAGAAGCTCCTCGACGGCGTCGAGCGCCCGCTCATAGAGCTTGCCCCGGGGTATCGACTCGGCGGCGTAGAGCGGCGTCTCCTGGCTGAGCGTGTCGCCGATCCACACCTTCAGCGAGCCCACCACCGAGCCGGCTTCAACCGGGGCAAGCACGGGTCCGCGATAGACGATGCGGGCGATCATGCGGTCGCGGTTGGTGATCGGCACGAATATGGCGAGCGGACCATGCGCGGTGAGCTTCACCCCCGACTTCGAGCCGCCATAGACCTTGGCCTCGCCGATCATCTCGCCCGCGTCGAAAAGGCTCACGCGCTCGAAGGCGCGGATGCCCCAGTCGAGCAGCTTGCGTGCTTCCTCGGCGCGCTCGTTCTCGGACTCCATGCCGCTCATCGCGGCAAACAGGCGGCGCCCGTCGCGCTCAACCGAGCCGACGATGGCGTAGCCGGATTCCTGCGTGTAGCCGGTCTTCATCCCGTCGGCGCCGATGTTCATGGCCAGCAGGGGATTGCGGTTGCGCTGCAGGATGCCGTTCCATTTGAATTCGCGCTGGGCGTAATATTTGTAGAATTCGGGATATTCGCGCCAGATGTGCTGGGCGAGCTTGACCAGTTCGCGCACGGTCACGATCTGGCCCTCGGCCGGCAGGCCGTGCGGGTTCTTGAACACGGACGTTGTCAGCCCGATCTCGCGGGCGCGCTCGGTCATCAGCTTGGCGAAATTCTCCTCCGATCCGGCCATGCCTTCGGCAATGATGATGCAGCCGTCATTGGCCGACTGCACGATCACGCCCTGGATCAGGTCTTCCAGCCGGATCGACGATTTCAGCTCGGCGAACATGGTGGAGCCGCCCGACATGGCCCCTCCCCTGCGCCAGGCATTCTCGCTGACCACGAAGGTGTCGTCGAGGGTCAGGCGGCCCGACTTGATGGCGTTGAAGACCACCTCCATCGTCATCAGCTTGGCCAGCGAGGCAGGCGGGATCTGCTTGTCCGGATCCTTGGAGAACAGGATGGTGCCGGTCTCGGCATCGATCAGCAGCGCCTGCTTGGCCCGCGTTTCGAACAGCTGCGCGTGCGCGCTTGAAATCACGGCGGCCGCGAGAGCCACTGCGATCAATGCCGTTTTCAGTATACCTGCTTGAAATATCACGCTGTTTGCCGCCCGCTGCGATTGCCTGCCGCAGAGGCTAGCAGTTAGGCGCGGGGCATTTCAACCAGAGCGCGTCAGTCGCGGATCACGAATGCGTCGGGGGCGCCGTTTTCCCAGGCGAGCTCCGCCATGCGGTCGGTGTCGAAGCGGCCATCGGGCACCAGGATGACGGAGTAGGCGTCGCCGTCCGCCTCGATGGTGGCTCTTCCGAAGTCGGACAGGCGCGTCGCCAGCGCCTGGGCCTCGCTCTCGCTGGTGAAGGTCGCGGCCGCCACATATTCGGCCGCGCCTCCATTGAGCCGCTTCCAGGATGCGACGATGGCGTCCGGGTCGAGCGTCGATGCGTCCAGCGCGCCGAAGGCCTGCGTCGCCGAGGCAATGCGCTCGTCGGCGTAGGACATCGGATGCAGCGACGCGACCTGCATCGGGGGCACCGGGGCCACCAGGAAGCCTGCCGGCGCCGGGCGCCGGGGCACGACGGGGCCGAATTCGGGAAGAACGGGATCGCCGGGGTCGATCTGCGAGGCGATCTGCATGGGGGCTGCGGCCGGGAACGGCGCTGCCGGCGGGAAAGGTGCTGCCGACGCGAGCGCCACCGGGGGCACCCCGATGGCGACCGCTGGCGCGGGCATCGGCGCCGGCGCAGCCGGGAAGATCGATCGTTTCGGGCCCTGCGGCGTGGTGCCGTTCATGGCGATCATGACGCCGGACGGCATGCCGTCGTCAATCCTCGGCGCCGCGCCCTTGCCTGGCCGGTAGGACGCGAGCAGCATCTGGTCGTCGCGGCCGTGCAGCGGGGCCCGGCCCAGATATTCCACCTGCACCTTCGCCACGCCCGCATGGGTGTAGTCCAGCATTTCTGCAGCGCGCTTCGACAGGTCGATGATGCGGTCCCGCGCGAACGGTCCGCGGTCGTTGACGCGCACGATCACCGAACTGCCGTTCTTCATGTTGGTCACGCGCGCATAGCTGGGCAGCGGCATCGTGGGATGCGCAGCCGTCAGATGCGTCATGTCGTAGATTTCGCCGTTGGCGGTCAGTCGGCCGTGGAAGGCGTCGCCATACCAGGAAGCGGCGCCGGCCTTGCGGTAGCCGGGTTCCTCCTTCGGCTTGTACCACTGTCCCTTGACCTTGTAGGCCTTGCCGACCATGTCGCGGCCGCCGCCGCGCGGCAGGCGCGTGCGCAGATTGGTGACGCGCGGGCTTGCCTTCACGCCATATTCGGATTCGGCGAAATATTCCTTGCTGCGGGTGGTCTTGATGCCGCTGGGCGGACCAGACGTGCAGCCTGCGATCGCGATCGCCGAGCCCACCACCACGAGAGCGGAGGTGCGGGCCAGATTTCGGCGCGCAGAAAACAGCATCCCCGATCGGTCCCCGTCTTCCTTCATTCCCCACCGCCACGCAAAACAAATGCGGATGAAACTCGGTCCGGAAAAAAAGCCGGCGCCGGGAGCGTCCAACATGCTCCAAAAACGATTCATGCGCAGGAATTCTTTATCAGCTTGTTAACGAAATGTGGCAGGAAGCGGGCCGATCTGGGGCGATGCCGCGACGTCCGCGGAGATGCGCTGCCCTGCATTGTCCCACCATACGTTTCAGAATTCCAGTTGAACGGCAGTGCCTCGGCGGCGACGCCGCGTCAGGGTTGAGCACCGGCCCGCACAGCAGCTGCCATACCGGCAGAGCAGGTTGACGCTGCCATGGCCTGCACCCTAAATGCGGACACTGCAGGATGTTCGGTAGCAGGACCAGCGCCGTCACATCGACTGACGGCAGGCCGCAAAAGCTGCCGATTCGAGGGCCGGAGGGATGGCCGAGCGGTTTAAGGCACCGGTCTTGAAATTCGCTTGCGGCGATCCTTCGAAGGACGTTCGCGTCCCTTGATGTCCCTAGTTTTCAACAGGTATCGAACCCGCAAGCCTGTTTTATCCCAGTGTATTCCATGCTGTGCTACCGAATTCGGTAGCAAAATGGTAGCTACACGTTCGGCTGATGTTCTGTTTGTTCCCAGCGCTTGCCTGATTGGAGGTGACATGGCCCACGGCACCCGAACGTTTCTTGCTTTATTCCTGACGCATTTGATGGTGGCGGTCGGCTTCCCGGTGTCGACCGCATACGCCGAGTACTATGGTCGTTTTCTGAGCCAGCCGACAGGGCAATTTCTGAGGGAATCTAACGCGCCGCGCTCCCTGTTTCGACTTTCGGAAGATCTTCAATTCGAGGATCCCAACGGCCTCTTTTGGACAGCGCCTGCCGGCGAAGTCGTGGATGGGGCCAGTATTCCGGCCTTTGTTTGGATCCTTACTGGGGGGCCGTTTGGGCAGTTGCATACACCGGCCGCCATCATTCACGACTATTACTGTTGTGCGAGAAATCGTAATTTTGATGACACCCACAGGGCTTTTCATCGTGGGCTGCTCGCTGAAGGCGTCTCACCGCTTATGGCGAGAGCGATGTATTGGGCGGTAGCAATTGCTGGTCCGGGTGCTTGGACAGTGACTGCCGACGAGGCCCCTCCAACTCCGTGCCGTGAGCTCGGCGAGCAAGGTCGAGTGATCCACAACAACTACGAGTATCTCACGCAGCGCGAGAGAAAAATTCTGGTAGCCAAGCATTTTGCAATGGTGAGGACCTACGCGGCGACTCAAGGGAGGCTAATAGACGTCGTTCACGGCATACCGATCCCTGCGGAGGGAGCCGCAACCGAGGCGCACCTGGCGACTCTTCAGAAAGCAGTAAGGCTTCGGTTCGCCGAGCATCCTGTTGCAGACCTGGGTCTCTTCACCGCGCCGCTTACCGATGAGCTCAAGGGCTTCGAGCAGGTACGTGGATGGCAGCCTGGTCAAATCGCGGAGATCGATGCGTTCATGAAGAGTGCCGGCCTCTCATATACTTCCCATAGCCAAGCGCCGCGCCTTGTGGCCGACCCATTGAACGATGATTTTCCAGATATCCCAAAAGACATTGTCCAGTAGGCCGGGCCCAAATCTATTCGACCTTCGATTGAATCCGTGCTTCGATACTCGCGGGTACGCCGGATGGTCGACCGACTGGCGCACCTTAACCAGGTTGACAGGGGTCGATGTTCGCTTTTGCGAGACCAAGACCGGGTGGCTCCCCCACGGCTGCGAGGCGGCGGCTTGAAACAAACGACCCCGGCCTGGCGCCGGGGTTTTTCGTTTCGGTTCTGGAAAGGCATCAGAGCCACCCTCGTCCAGGCTCCAGTGTTCTCAGGATCAGGCATGTTTTGAAGGCTGGTGAGGGAGGGTTCCGGCCAAAGCCCCCCTACCCCCATGGACAAGCCATGAAGGCGGGAGAGCCGTTGGCCGGTGTCCTGAAGGCCGGAGCCGGGATGCAGACGGTCTAGCCCGACCGCCCGGGCCAACCTTTCGCCCCGGTGCGGGGAGCATAGATCAGCCCGGCTTTCGAACTGCCGCATCGCTGGCACCTCAGCTTGGGCGCCAGATCGCTCGCCATGGCGGGCGCGTCTGGGCCCAGCCTGTCGCGGACCCTCTCCAGGTCGAGCGGCTCGCTGTGGTGGCAATCGTGGCAATGCGCATGTAGCTCCATGCGGGCATCGATCAGCCCCTGCACGGTCCACCCCCCACCTGCCTTCTGGCTGCTGCTCTGGGGCATGCGGAACGGAATAGGAACAAATTCCGATTGCGGTCAACCGAGGTTCAGTGGCACGATCCGCTCCATGACATCCATGATGCCAGTCCAGCAGCGGACCCGCGTGAACGACCTGGTTGCGGCCATCGAGGGCCGGCGACCTTCAAGCGAAAACTGTCGCGTCGCCGTGAGGGCAATGGCCTCCATGTCCGACGTGAAGCGCGCCGCCGAACTGGTAGATGGCGTGGCCGATGTGCTGCGGCTGATGGACGAGGCGGAAAGCAAGGGGTGGCCGATCGAGCTGCTGAAGCAGAGCGCCGTGGATGCCGCGTGGCGAATCCACGCGTCGTTCGAGGCCTGATCCCATGTGCGGACGCTTCACGCGGTTCCACTCCTGGCCGGAGATCCATCGGATGTACCGGTTAACAGACCCCAACGAGATCGGCCGCAACACAGCCGCGCTCTACAACATCGCCCCGACCGAAACGGTTGAGTTCGTCACTGCGGGAGAAGCCGGCGCCCACAAGCTGCGCGAAGGGCGCTGGTGGCTGGTCCCGTGGTGGGCGAAGGAAATGCCCAAAGCCGCGATGTTCAATACCAGGATCGAGACCGCCGATACCTCCGGCGCGTTCAAGGATGCATGGAAGTCGAGCCGCTGCCTGGTGCCGGCCGATGGCTTCTACGAATGGACGAAGGGCGAGGATGGCGGCCGCGACCCGTGGTTCATCCATCTGCCCGGCCAGCAGCCTTTCAGCTTCGCCGGACTATGGGCCCACAACAAGCAGCTCGATGTCACCAGCTTCACTATCATCACCATGCCGGCATCGGAACCGATGGCGAAGCTGCATGACCGCCAGCCCGTCATCCTCGCCCCGGATGCGTATGACGAATGGCTGGACCCGGGCACCCCGGCCGAGAAGGTTAAGCCGCTTCTGTCCCGCAACCTGGATGTTTCGCTGCAGTTCTTCCGGGTCGACCGCCACGTCAACAAGGCGACCACGAAGGATGCGATTTGCGTCGCGCCGCTCAACCCTCAATGACTTGTGTTTCAGGCCGTGGCCGCTCCAAAGGCCGAACCGCGCAGGCTGGCCAGGAAAGCTTGGAAATCTCCAATCGCCTTTTCGCTGACCGCGATCTGCTCACTGCGGATGAATTTCTCGACGGCGCCCAAAAGCTCGTCACCATCGCGCTCATGCACAGCCCGCGCAATCTGCACGCCGTGGCGCACCAGTGCATCTTCCTGCTCATCCGATGCCATTGGCGTTCCCCCATTTGCGCGGCAATGAACCAGAAGTTGCCGCAAGGGCATAGCGTGATCGCGCCATACGTGATCGCATATTCGAGGGAGTTAATTTAGCTAGTCGGCGTCGGGGGAATGGCGACATGCATGCGGACGACGTGTTTGACTTCATTGAACGTTGCCAGCAGCGTACAGCGCCCAAGGCAATACTGGGCGATCTGCTGGACACATCCGCCAGGCTGGGCTTCGATCACCTGCTCTTCTCGGGGGTGCCTGTGGGCCAGCAGGATCTTGCTCCGCTGGTCGAGCTCAATGGCTGGCCTGTGGATTGGTTCGAGCGGTACAGCTCCCAGGCGTATTTCCGAGTTGATGGGGTTTGCCTGCATGCCGCGCGCACCTTGCGGCCTTTCGCCTGGGACGAGGTGCCGGGCGACGTGGGGGATACGCCCGCCTCCAGAAAGGTTTCGGGTGATGCCGCGGACCATCGCATCCGAAGCGGCTTCGTGGTGCCGATGTTGTCGCTGGATCATTGGCAGTCGGCGGTGTCATTCGCCAGTTCGTCCCGCCGCACCGAACTGTCTCCCACCGAGCGAGCCCAACTGATTACCATGGCGACTTTCACCGGGGCACACGTGCAGGCAATCGCGCTGGAAACCCTCGTGAGCGAAAGCCCTGTGACCCTCACCGAGCGAGAGCGCGAAGTCCTGCTCTGGTATCACGCCGGCAAGTCCGCGTGGGAGATTGGCGAAATCCTCCGAATCTCGGAGCGGACGGCGAACAAGCACCTCACCGCCGCCCGGCAGAAGTTCAAGGTGGCCACCACCAGGCAGGCTGTGGCCGAAGCCGCAAGACGCCGGCTGCTCCATTTTTAGCGCCGTCTAGGTGTCAGAACTGACACCTGACAGGGATCGTTGCCTTCGAAATCCTCCCCATGGGGCTATTGGGGAGAACGACGATGATCACCGCGCACGTTGTTACATCGGAAAACCTGCATCTGTATCAGAGCGAGTTCGACGAGTTCCTCCGTCGGCGCCATGAAGCGTTTGTGGTGCGCAAGCGCTGGCGACCGCCGTCGGACGACGGCAGGGAGCGCGATGAGTTCGACACCGACAAAGCCACCTACATTCTTGGTTTGGAGGACGGCCAGGTCGTGACTTCGGCACGGCTGATCCCCACTACGGAACCTCATCTCGTGTCCGAAGTCTTCCCTCAGCTTTGCGAGCGCAACGGCGTTCCGCGGCATCCGGACTGGGCAGAGTGGACGCGCACCTTCGTCGTTCAGAAGGAACGACATCTTGGGCTGAAGGGCACCTTCACGCAGCTATGCGCCGCCGTGATGCAGTACGCGGTTGAGGAGGGCCTATCGGCGGTCGGCGGCGTCCAAGAAGCTTATGCCATGCCAAGGCTCGGCCGGTTCGGCTGGAAGCTCCTCCCGCAGGGTCTTGCGCGCGGGTTCGGGGACGAGACCTACATCGTCACCTACATCGAGGTCAGCGAAGCCGCGCTGGCTTCGATCCGGACCGTGCTGGGCGGGGAGTGGCCGGCGCTGGTGCGCCGCGGCCGACCGCAATCGTTCCTGCCTGAGCGGCGGGTGGTGTCATGACGGACGCACGGTCCCCGCGCGAGAAGGCCGCGTACATCGCGCAGATGGCACTCGAGCTAGGACGCATGGCTGACGATGAGCCGCTGCACTTCCTGCGCTATCTGCTGCAGATGGTCGCTGTCGAGGCTGAAGATGTGGCGCGCTCGACTGGTGCGCCTGACGGCATTCTGCGGAAGTCGGGGGCATGACCTATCGCCGGCGCCCATTCTGCCAGTTGCCAAAGTATAGATGGTGTGCAGAATTACCCGCGCTCAAATTCTTTGAGGGTGGCCATGCACTTAGGGATCAGGACCGTCGTCGGCGCCGTAACCTTGACGGTCGTTTTGGCAGGAGGAGCCGCCGTGACCAGCGCCGGCGAGCAGTCGGTCAAAAGCCGGGCTGTGTGCGAGAGGGTCGGAGGCAAGGCCATGCCCAACCCCTTCAAGACCAGCAACAAAGAATACCCTTTCATTTGCGACTACCCGAACAAGCTAGATCGCGAATGCGCGAGGAAGAACGGGGTAGGTTGGTTCTTCGACGTTGCCACGCGCAAATGCGAACCGGATGATTGTCTGATATTTCACGACTGTTAGGCGGCCGACGTGTGGCGCGGCGCAGAGCGGCGGGATGCGACCTTGATGCCCACGCGCTTCCCGGCAAGCGTGTCCTCCAAAACGTGGGGAGTGGAACAGCGATGACGATGTACTTTCGGTGCCTGCTTCTCGTCCTGCTTTCATGCCCTGTCCTGACGCTGCCTGCAGGGGCCGAGGGCACGCTGCGCATCATCTCTCAGGACGCCAACCAGATATTCCCTAAGGCACTGTTGGACAAATTCGCCTCAGCGCACGGCGTCGAGGTCGTGGTCGTTCCCTGGGCGCCCAAGAATACTTGGGAGTATCTCAGCGGGGAAAATCGGCCCGATCCGGCACCGATGGACGTGCTGGCAGTACCCGACGCGCGCCTCGAGCGGATGATCAAGCTGGGGCTCCTGCTTCCCACCGATCCCGCAAAGATGGCGAGCTTCGCCAACGTCGAGCCCTACTGGCGCACGACATTCCAGGATCTGGAGCGGCGCTTCTCCGTTCCCCTCCCGTGGGACGCGCTTGGCATCGAGGTAACGCGCGCCACCCATGACGGCCCCGTCGACAGTTCCGCCCTCATTTTTGACCCCCCTCCTGACTTCGAGGGGCCGTTGCAGATCGGCCAATCGGTGGTCGTCCACATGGCGCTGCAGTACCTGGGCCACGATCCTTGCGAGCCCGGAGACAAGGGCTTGCAGGAGGTGACTGCTCTCCTTTCTACGGTCAAGCCCCGCACCGTGAACGGCAATTTCGATTTCGATCTCGAAAATGACGGCTGGGGATTGCAGTGGCGTAGCGAATTCCTGGACGTCCGCCGGAGAGCTGACGGTAACTGGCATGTCG
>Ga0180215_1000528_pt1 | contig 48042 bp, 3 predicted proteins | sample eDN3rd37CBELigBY_FD_128871 | JGI IMG/M metagenome (GOLD analysis project Ga0180215, IMG submission 128871) | Enriched backyard soil microbial communities from Emeryville, California, USA - eDNA 3rd pass 37_C BE-Lig BY (version 2) (version 2) | ecosystem: Environmental > Terrestrial > Soil >... | reverse complement strand
CCTCCCCCCGCAAGCGAGGGAAGGGGGGAGAACGACAGTGTGGAAGGCGAAGACGCCAGCGTGGACATGCCCCTCCCCCATTCATGGGGGAGGGTGGCGAGCCTTAGCGAGCCGGGTGGGGGGGCCGGGGGTGGGGGGCACACCCCCGAGCACCTGGCCTACGTCATCTACACCTCCGGCTCCACGGGGCGGCCCAAGGGCGTGGCGGTACCGCACCGGGGCGTGGTGCGGCTGGTGCGCGATGCGGACCTGGTGCGGTTCGGGCCGGGGGACCGGGTGGCGCAGGTGGCGAGCGCTTCGTTCGACGCGGCGACGTGGGAGGTGTGGGGGGCGCTGCTCAACGGGGGCTGCCTGGTGGGCATCGAGCGGGAGACGGCGCTGAACCCGCGGGAGCTGGCGGAGGCGCTGCGGCGGGAGCGGGTTACGGCGATGTTCCTGACGAGCGCGCTTTTCACGCAGACGGTGCGGGAGGCGCCGGACGCCTTCGCCACGGTGGCGCACCTGGTGGTGGGGGGCGACGCGGTGGACCCGGGTGCGGCGCGGAAGTGCCTGGAGGCGGGACCTCCGGGGCGGCTGCTGAACGGGTACGGTCCGACGGAGAACACGACGTTCAGCACGTGGCACCACATCGACGCGGAGGCGGCGGGGGGTGCGACGGTGCCGATCGGGCGGGCGGTGGCGGGGAGCACGGCGTACGTGCTGGACCGGTGGATGGAGCCGGTGCCGGTGGGGACGCCGGGAGAGCTGTACGTGGGCGGGTGGGGCGTGGCGCGGGGGTACCTGGGGCGCGCGGAGCTGACGGCGGAGCGGTTCGTGCCGGATCCGTACGGGCCGGCGGGGGCGCGGCTGTACCGGACGGGGGACCGGGTGCGGAGGAACGCACGTGGGGAGGTGGAGTTCCTGGGGCGCGTGGACTTCCAGGTGAAGATCCGCGGGTTCCGGGTGGAGCCGGGGGAGGTGGAGGCGGAGCTGGGGTCGCACCCGGAGGTGGGCGCGGCGGCGGTGGTGGTGCGGGAGGAGGAGGCGGGCGGGCCGGCGCTGGTGGGGTACGCGGCAGTGGGGGAGGGAGGGCCGACGGGCGGGGAGCTTCGGGAGTGGCTGAAGGGGCGGCTGCCGGAGTACCTGGTGCCTGCGGCGGTGGTGGTGCTGGAGGCGCTGCCGCTGACGGCGAACGGGAAGGTGGACCGGAGTGCCCTCCCCGCGCCCGACCGGGTCTCCGACGCGGATGCGTACGTGCCGCCGCGCACCCCGGAGGAGGCGCTCCTGGCGGGGATCTGGGCGGAGCTGCTGGGGGTGGAGCGCGTCGGGGCGACGGACGACTTCTTCGCGCTGGGGGGGCACTCGCTCCTCGCCGCCCGCGCCATCTCGCGGGTGCGGGAGGCGTTCGGGGTGGAGGTCCCGTTGCGCGCCCTCTTCGAGGGCGCGACGGTGGCGGCGCTCGCGGAGCGCCTGCGCGGGGGCGCGGGGAGCGAGGGAGCCGTTGCGTCGCCTTCTCCCCGGCCGATGCCGCGCGGCCGGACCTCGCCGCTGTCGTTCGCGCAGGAGCGGCTCTGGTTCGTGGACCGGCTGGAGCCGGGCGACGCGGCGTACCACGTCCCCCACCTCGTGCGCATCCGCGGTCCGCTCGATCCGTGCGCGCTGCGGCGGGCGCTCGCCGGGGTCGTCGCCCGCCACGAGGCGCTGCGGACGGTCTTCCGTGAGGAGGGGGGCGAGGCGGTGCAGGAGGTCGTCCCGGCGGCGGCGCTGCCGCTCCCGGTGGCGGACCTCTCCGCGCTGGCGGTCGGGGAACGCGAATCCGCGGTCCGAACGCTGGCGTCCGTGGAGGCCGCCCGGCCGTTCGACCTGGAGCGGGGGCCGCTTCTCCGCACGATGCTCCTGCGCGTCGGGCCGGACGACCACGCGCTCGCGCTGACGCTTCACCACGTCGTCGCCGACGGGTGGAGCATGGACGTCCTCTACCGCGACCTCTCCTCCCTCTACGCCCGCGAGACGGGCGCCTGGGAAGGAGAGGTTCCCGCGCTCCCGCTCCAGTACGCCGACTTCGCCCTGTGGCAGCGCCTCCGCCTTCGCGGAGAGACGCTGGATCGCGAGCTGGGCTACTGGCGCGAGCGGCTGGCCGGCGCGCCGGCGCTCCTGGAGATCCCGACGGACCACCCCCGCACCGCGGGGCGCGGACGGAGGGGCGGCCGGGTGGGCTTCGCGGTCCCGGAGGAGACGGTGGCGGCGCTCCGGGCGCTGGGGCGCGAGGAGGGGACCACGCCCTTCATGACGCTCCTCGCGGCGTTCCAGCTCCTCCTCTCCCGCTACTCGGGGCAGGACGACGTGGTGGTCGGGACGCCCGCCGCGGGACGGACGCACCGCGAGCTGGAGCCGCTGGTGGGCTTCTTCGTCAACTCGCTCGCGATCCGCGCCGACCTCTCTGCCGACCCGTCGTTCCGCGCGCTGCTCCTCCGAGTCCGGGAGGCGGCGCTGGGGGCGTTCGCGCACGCGGAGGTGCCGTTCGAGCGCCTGGTGGAGGAGCTTCACCCGGGCCGCAGCCTGAGCCACTCGCCGGTGTTCCAGGCGATGTTCACGCTCCAGGCGGACGAGGCCCCCGCGCCGCGGTTCCCGGATGCCCGCGTGCGGGTGGAGGACGTGGATTCCGGCCGGGCCAAGTTCGACCTGTCGGTGGCGCTCCGCGGCACCCCGGCGGGGATGGCGGGCGTGTTCGCGTACGACGCCGGGCTCTTCGAGCGCGAGACGGCGGAGCGGATGGCGGAGCACTTCGTCGCGCTCCTGTCCGCGATCGCCGCCGCGCCGGACGTGCGGGTGTCCTCGCTCTCGCTGCTGGACGCCGGAGAGCGCCGGCGGGTCCTGGAGACGTGGAACTCCACCGCGCGTCCGCACGCGTTCGTCCCGGCCCACGAGATGTTCGCGGCGCAGGCCGCGCGCACGCCGGACGCGCTCGCGGCGGTGTGCGGCGCCGAGCGTGCGACGTACGCGGAGCTGGACGCGGCGTCGGCCCGTATCGCCCGGACACTGCGCGGGATGGGGGTGGGGCCGGAGACGCGGGTGGCGGTGTGCCTGGAGCCCTCGGTGGAGATGGTCGCCGCCCTCCTGGGCGTGCTCCGGGCCGGAGGCGCGTACGTCCCGCTGGACCCGGCCTACCCCGAGGAGCGGCTTCGCCTGGTCGTGGAGGACGCGGGTGCGCGCGTGCTCGTCTCGCGGGAGGCGCTCGCGGCGAAGCTCCCGGCCGGGAGAGCGGTCCCGCTCCTCCTGGACCGGGACGCGGACCGGGTCCGGGAGCAGGACGCCGGGCCGCTGGAGCCGGCGTCCGGGCCGGAGAACCTGGCGTACGTGATCTACACCTCCGGCTCCACGGGCCGCCCCAAAGGCGTGCTGGTGGAGCATCGCGGCCTGGCGAACCTCCTCGCCGCGTCGGTCGAGGAGTTCGGGTTCCGGGAGGGGGACGTGGCGCCCGCGCTGGCGTCGTTCGCCTTCGACATCTGGGGGTTCGAGGCGCTGGCCCCGCTGGCGAGCGGGGGCGCCGTGCGCCTGGTGCCGCGGGAGCGGGTGGTCGACGGGGGGGCGCTGCTGGAGGAGTGCCGCGACGCGACCGTGCTGCACGCCGTGCCCGCCCTGATGCGCCAGGTGGCGGAGGGGGGGCGCGACGCCCTCCCCGCGGTCCGGCGGCTCTTCGTGGGCGGCGACGTCGTCCCCCCGGAGCTGCTTGAGGCGATGCTCGGCGCCTTCCCCGGTGCGGAGGTACGGGTCCTCTACGGACCCACCGAGGGGACGGTGCTCGCGTCCGCGTACGAGGTGGGCGCGGAGGTCCCGCGGCGGCCCACCATCGGCCGTCCGCTGGGGAACGTCCGCCTGTACGTCTGCGGGTCGCCGGGGGAGCCGCTTCCCGCGGGGGTGCCCGGGGAGCTGTTCATCGGCGGCACGGGCGTGGCCCGCGGCTACCTCGGACGGCCGGACCTCACCGCCGAGAGGTTCGTCCCCGACGCGTTCTCCGGCATCCCGGGGGCGCGGCTGTACCGCACGGGCGACCGGGTGCGGTGGCGGGGCGACGGGACGCTGGAGTTCATGGGGCGCACGGACTTCCAGGTGAAGATCCGCGGCTTCCGCATCGAGCCCGGCGAGGTGGAGGGGGCGCTCGTCTCCCACCCGGAGGTCCGCGACGCGGTGGTGGTGCCGCGGGAGGACCGCCCGGGCGACGTGAGGCTCGTCGGGTACGTGGTGCCGGAGGGCGCCGCCGCGCCGGGCCGCGCGGACCTCCTCGCCTGGCTGCGCGACCGTGTCCCTGAGCACATGGTCCCGGCCGCCTTCGTGGTGCTGGACGCCTTCCCCCTCACACCGGCCGGGAAGGTGGACCGCCGCGCGCTCCCCGCGCCCGAGCCCTCCGAACCCGAGACCGCCGCGGCGCCGCGTACGCCCGAAGAGGAGATCCTGGCGGGGATCTGGGCGGACGTGCTCGGGGTGGACCGCGTGGGGCTTCACGACGACTTCTTCGAGCGCGGCGGGCACTCGCTCCTGGCGACCCGCGTGGTCTCGCGCGTCCGGTCCGAACTCGGGGTGGAGATCCCGGTGCGATCGATCTTCGAGGCGCCCACGGTGGCGGGGCTCTCCGAGATGGTCCGCGCCGGGCGCGGGGACACGGGCTCCCCCGTCGTCCCCGTCCCCCGCGACCGGCCGGTCCCGCTCTCCTTCTCGCAGCAGCGGCTCTGGTTCCTGGACCGGATGGAGCCGGTGAACGCGCACCACAACATCCCCGTCGCGCTCCGCCTGGAGGGGCCGCTGGACGGGGACGTGCTGGAGCGGGCGCTCGCGGAGGTGGTGCGGCGCCACGAGGTGCTTCGCACGGTGTTCCGGGAGGGGGACGGCGGGCCGGTGCAGGGGGTGCTGCCGCCGGACGGGTTCCGGCTCGCGAGGGCGGAGGTCCCGCACGGGACGGCCGGCGAGCGGGAGGCCGCGATGCTCGCGCTGGCGGAAGAGGAGGCGCGCCGCCCCATGGACCTGGAGGCCGGCCCGCTGATGCGCGCCGCGCTGCTCCGGCTTGGGGCGGAGCACCACGTCCTCCTCCTGACGGTGCACCACGCGGTGAGCGACGCCTGGTCCATGGGCGTGTTCTACCGCGAGCTGTCGCGGATCTACGCGGCGTTCGCCGGGGGCGGGGCCTCTCCCCTCGCGGAGCTGCCCGTCCAGTACGGCGACTTCGCCGCCTGGCAGCACGACCACCTCCGCGGCGAGACGCTGGAGCGGCAGGTGGCCTACTGGCGGGAGCGGCTGGAGGGCGCCCCGGCGCTCCTGGAGCTGCCCACGGACCGGCCTCGCCCGTCGCTCCAGACGCACAGGGCGGGGGTGGTCCCCTTCCACGTCGCGCCGGAGCTGCGGGCGCGGCTCCGCGCGCTGGACCGGCGGGAGGGCGTGACGCCGTTCATGTCGTTCCTGGCGGCGCTCGGGGTGCTCCTTCGACGGCTCTCCGGCCAGGACGACGTGGTGGTGGGAACCCCCATCGCGGGGCGGACGCGCGCGGAGACGGAGGGGCTGATCGGCTTCTTCGTCAACATGCTCGCGCTGCGGACGGACCTCTCCGGCGATCCCTCGTTCCGGTCGCTGCTGGCCCGCGTCCGCGAGGCGACGCTGGGGGCGTACGCCCACCAGGACGTTCCCTTCGAGAAGCTGCTGGAGGAGATGCGCATCCAGCGGAGCCTCGGCCACGGCTCGGTCTACCAGGTGTCGCTCCTCCTCCACAACGCGGACGTCGGGCTCCCGGAGCTGCCCGGGGTGCGCGCGTCGGTGGTGGACGTGGGGACCCAGGCGACTCCCTTCGACCTGGCGCTGGTGGCCGCGGAGCTGCCGGGCGGCGGGATGCGCGGGTCCTTCACATACAACGCCGACCTCTTCGACGAGGCGACGGTCGAGGCGTTCGCGGCGCACCTCCTCGCGATCCTGGAGGAGGCGGCCGGGGACCCTGAGCGGCCGGTGTCGGAGCTGGTCCCCGTGCTCCCGGAGGAGCAAGACCTCCAGCTCTCGGCCTGGAGCGCCGTGGCGGGGGAGCCGGTCGCTCGCGGGCCGGTTCACGAGTCGCTGCGCGAGGCGGCGCTGCGGACGCAGGATGCCGTCGCCGTGGCGATGGAGGGCGCGGAGCCCCTGACGTACGCCGCGCTCGAGAAGCGGGCGAACCACCTGGCGCACCGCCTCGCCGGGCTCGGGGTCGGCCCCGAGTCGAGGGTGGCGCTCTACCTGGAGCGCTCCCCGGAGATGCTGGTGGCGCTCCTGGCGGTGCTCAAGGCCGGGGGGTGCTACGTCCCCGTCGACCCCGCCTACCCGGCGGACCGGGTGCGCCTGATGCTCGATGACTGCGGCGCGCGCGTCGTCCTCACCCGGGACGGGCTCGTCTCCGGGCTCCCGGAGACCGGCGCGACGGTGCTCGCGGTGGAGCCGCGCGGGACCGCCGGGGAGGCGGACGCGCCGCCGCGGGTGGCCGTGGAGCCCGACCACGCGGCGTACGTGATCTACACCTCCGGGTCCACCGGACGGCCCAAGGGCGTCGTGGTCTCGCACCGGGGGCTCGCCGGCTACGCCGCCGCTGCGGTGGACCTCTATGGCATCGCTCCCGGCGACCGGGTGCTCCAGTTCGCGTCGCTGAGCTTCGACGCCAGCGCGGAGGAGATCTATCCCGCGCTCCTCGGCGGCGCCACGCTGGTGCTGCGCACCGAGGACATGCTCTCCGGCCCGGCCGAGTTCTTCGAGCGCTGCGCCGCCTGGGGCGTGACCGTGCTGGACCTGCCGACCGCGTACTGGCACGAGCTGGTGGCGGCGCTCGAACGCGGCGCCGCGAGCCTCCCGGCCGGGATCCGCCTGGTCATCATCGGGGGCGAGCGGGCGCTGCCGGAGCGGGTCGCCGCCTGGCGCGAGCGGGTGGGCGACGGCGTGCGGCTGGTCAACACCTACGGACCCACGGAGGCGACGGTGGTCGCCACGCTGGCGGAGCTGCAGGGGAGGCCGGAGGAGCGGCGTCTCCCGGACCAGCCGCTCCCCGCCGTTCCCATCGGCCGTCCGGTGCCGGGCGCCCGCGTCTACGTGCTCGACGGCGAGATGCGCCCGCTCCCCGTGGGCGCGCGGGGCGAGCTGTACATCGGCGGGGCCGGGGTGGCGCGCGGCTACCTGGGCCGGCCGGACCTCACCGCGGAGCGCTTCGTCCCCGACCCGTTCTCCCCGGAGCCCGGCGCGCGCCTGTACCGCAGCGGCGACGTGGCGCGGTGGCGCAGGGGGGGGGAGCTGGAGTTCGTGGGGCGCGCCGACGCGCAGGTGAAGGTGCGTGGGTTCCGCATCGAGCCGGGAGAGGTGGAGGACCTGCTCCTGCGCCACCCGGCGGTACGCGACGCGGTGGTCGTCGCGCGCGAGGACGAGCCCGGCCGCGCGCGCCTGGTCGCCTACGTGGTCCCGGCCGCGGGTGAGGCCGCGTCTGCCGCGGAGCTGCGCCGCCACCTCAAGGCGGAACTCCCGGAGTACATGGTCCCGGCGGCGTTCGTGTCGCTGGACGCGCTCCCGCTGACGCCCGGGGGGAAGGTGGACCGCCGCGGGCTCCCTGCGCCGGAAGCCCCCGTCGCGCCGACGGAGGCGTACGTGGCCCCGGCGACGGAGGCGGAGGCGCGCCTGGCGGAGATCTGGGCGGAGGTGCTGCGCCTGGAGCGGGTGGGGACTCGGGACGACTTCTTCGAGCTGGGCGGCCACTCGCTCCTGGCGACCCAGGTGGTCTCGCGGGTACGGCGGGAACTCGGGGTGGAGTTGCCCCTCCGTGCCGTGTTCGAGCGCCCGACCGTCGCCGACCTCGCCGCGCTCCTCCCGTCCGCCGCCGCCGCCGCGCCCATCTTGGAGGAGGAGCTCACCGCCGCCGCCGGGATGGAGGGGGAGCTGCTGGAGCGGCTCGACGAGCTTTCCGATGCCGAGATCGAGCGCCTGCTCGCCGGCCTGTCCACCGAATCACCGTTCAGCGAATGAGCACGCAGGCCCCCCTGGACGCATCGGCGGAGAAGCGGCGTCTCCTCGCGGAGATCCTCCGCAAGCGCGCCGGCGAGTCGCGCGTCTTCCCCCTCTCGTTCGCGCAGCAGCGGCTCTGGTTCCTGGACCGGATGGAGCCGGGGTCGTCGGCGTACAACGTGGCGCGCGCCGTCCGCATGGTGGGGGAGCTGAACGTGGAGGCGCTGCGGGCCGCACTGGGCGAGATCGTGCGCCGCCACGGATCCCTCCGGACGGCGTTCACCACTGCGGCGGGGGACCCGGCCCAGGTGGTCTCGCCGCCCTCGGCGGACTTCCCGCTCCCGGTGACCCCGGCCGCGGGCGCGACCCCCGACGAGCGCGAAGCCGCCGCCCTCGGCATGGCCGCGGAGGAGGCGGGGCGCCCCTTCGACCTGGAGGCCGGGCCGCTCTTCCGGGCGAAGCTCCTCCGCATCGACGAGCGCGACCACCTGCTGGTGCTCGTGCTCCACCACGTCGTCACGGACGGCTGGAGCATGGGGGTGTTCTTCCGCGAGCTGGCGGCGCTCTATCCGGCCTTCGCGGCCGGGCAGCCGTCGCCGCTCCCGGAGCCGGGGCTCCAGTACACCGACTTCGCGGCCTGGCAGCGCAAGCACCTGGCGGGCGAGGTCCTGGAGCGCCAACTCGGCTACTGGCGCGGCCGGCTCGCGGGCGCGCCGCCGCTCCTGGAGCTGCCGACCGACCGGCCGCGCCCCGCGGTGCAGTCGCGGAACGGGGCCACGCACCGGACCACGCTCCCGGGCCCGGTGGTGGACGGGCTGCGGGGGCTCGCGCGAAGCGAGGGCGCCACGCCCTTCATGGCGCTCCTCGCGGCGCTCCAGCTCCTCCTCGGCCGCTACTCCGGCCAGGACGACGTGGTGGTCGGCACCCCGGTGGCGGGGCGGACCCGGGCGGAGCTGGAGGGGCTGATCGGCTTCTTCGTCAACTCGCTGGCGATCCGGACCGACCTCGGCGGGGACCCCTCCTTCCGGGCGCTCCTGGGCGCGGTGAAGGACGCCGTGCTGGAGGCGCAGGCGCACCAGGACCTCCCCTTCGAGCGGCTGGTGGAGGGGCTGCGGATCGAACGTGGGCTCGCGTACTCGCCCGTCTTCCAGGTGATGTTCGCGCTGCACGCCGCCGCGTCCACGGACCTCGCGCTCCCCGGGCTGGAGTTGCGCCCGGTGCGGCTCCCGGGCACGGCGGCCAAGTTCGACCTCTCGGTGGAGGCGTACGACGCGGGCGACCGCATCCACCTGGACCTGGAATACGACACCGACCTCTTCGACGGCGCCACCGTCGAGCGCCTGGGAGAGCACCTCCGGGTGCTCCTGGAGTCGGCCGTCGGCGCGCCGGACGCGCCCGTCGCGGAGCTGGCGATCCTGGACGACGAGGAGCGGCGCCGGGTGGTGCGGGAGTGGAACGACACGGACCGCCCGTACCCTTCGGCGCTCGTCCACGAGCTGTTCGCAGCGCAGGCCGCGCGCACGCCGGACGCCCCCGCCGTGCTGACGGACGACGGCCCCGTCACCTACGCGGAGCTTCACCGTCGGTCCGACCGCATCGCGCGCGCGCTCCGGGCGCGCGGGGCGGGGCCGGAGACGCGCGTGGGCCTCTGCCTGGAGCGCGGGCCGGAGATGCCTGCCGCGGTGCTCGGCGTGCTGAAGGCGGGGGCCGCGTACGTCCCCCTGGATCCCGCGTACCCCGCGGAGCGCCTTCGCTACGTCCTCGCGGACGCCGGTGTCCCGCTCGTGGTTGCGACGCCGGAGAGCGCCGCATCGCTCCCGGACATCGGGGGCGTGGTGGTGGATCCCGCGTCGCCCGAGCCCCTGTACCCGGCGAGCGAGCCGGGCGCGGACGCCGTTCTCCCCACGCTCGCGGGTGAGGGCGGGGTCGGGAGCGCTGGGCTCTCTCCGGACAGCCTCGCCTACGTGATCTACACCTCGGGCTCCACCGGGGCGCCCAAAGGTGTGGAGGTCACCCACCGCGGGCTCGCGAACCTCCTGCGCGGGGTGCGCGACGGGTTCGGCTACGGTCCGGGCGACATGGTGCCGGTGCTCGCCTCGTACGCCTTCGACATCTGGGGCTTTGAGGCGCTGGCGCCGCTCCTCGCGGGGGGCGCCGTGCGCGTCGTTCCGAAGGACGGGGTGGTGGACGTGCCCCGGCTGGTGGAGACGGTGCGAAGCTCGACGGCGGTCCACGCGGTCCCCGCGCTGATGCGGCAGGTGGCGGCCGCGGTGGCCGCCTCCCCGGAGGGCCCGGTCGCGGGTGTCCGGCGCGTCTTCGTCGGCGGCGACGCCGTGCCCCCGGACCTCCTCCCCGAGATCCGGGCGGCGTTCCCGGAGGCGGAGGTCCGCGTGCTGTACGGCCCCACCGAGGCGACGGTGCTCGCCGCCGCGCACCTCGTCGGGCCCGGGGAACGCGCGGAGGGGCACGTCCTCGGCCGTCCTCTCCCGAACGCGCGCACCTACGTCCTCGACCCCGCCGGGCGCCCGTCGGCCGTGAGGGTGCCGGGAGAGCTGTACCTGGGAGGTCCGGGGGTGGCGCGCGGCTACCTGGGCCGGCCGGACCTCACGGCGGAGCGGTTCGTCCCGGACCCGTTCTCCGGCGCGGCCGGCGAGCGCCTGTACCGCACCGGCGACCGGGCCCGGTGGCGCGCGGACGGGGTGCTGGAGTTCCTGGGTCGGACGGACGCGCAGGTGAAGGTGCGCGGCTTCCGCATCGAGCCGGGCGAGGTGGAGGCCGCGCTCTCCGCGGCGCCGGGGGTGCGGGAGGCCGCCGTCGCGGTGCGCGAGGACGCGCCGGGCGAGCGGCGGCTGGTCGGCTACGTGGTGGGAGACGCCGCCTCCGACGCCGTGCGCGAGTGGGTCCGCGCCCGCCTCCCCGAGCACATGGTGCCTTCGGCGGTGGTGGTGCTGGACGCCTTCCCGCTCACCCCCACGGGGAAGGTGGACCGCCGGGCCCTCCCCGCGCCCGGAGCGGGCGCCGCGGCGGAGCACGTCCCGCCGCGCACCCCCGTGGAGGCGGCGCTGGCGGGGATCTGGGCGGAGGTTCTGCGCGTGGAGCGCGTCGGCGCGCACGACGACTTCTTCGCGCTCGGTGGCCACTCGCTCCTCGCCACCCGCGTGCAGGCGCGGGTCCGCGCCGCGCTGGACGTGGAGATCCCGCTCCGCGCCGTGTTCGAGGCGCCCACCGTGGCGCTGCTGGCCGGACGCGTGGAGGCTTCGCTGCGCGAGGCGGCCGGGAGCGAGCTTCCCCCGCTGGTCCCCGCCGCGCGCGACGGGGCGCTCCCGCTCTCCTTCGCCCAGGAAAGGCTCTGGGTGCTCGACCGGCTGGACCCGGGGAGCGGCGCCTACGCGATGCCCTTCGCCTTCCGGCTGACGGGGGCGCTGGACGTGGACGCGCTCGGTCGCGCGCTCGACGCCGTGGTGGAGCGGCACGAGTCGCTGCGCACGGTCTTCACGGACGCGGAGGGGCGGCCGGCGCAGCGCGTCCTTCCCGCCGCGCCGGTCCCCCTCCCGCAAGCGGACCTGTCGGGGCTCCCGGAGGCGGAGCGGACGGCCCGCGCGAGGGAACGGGCCGCCGAGGAGGCGCGCCGCGGGTTCGACCTGGAGGCGGGGTCGCTCTTCCGCGCCGGGCTCCTCCGGCTCGCGGCGGACGAGCACGTCCTCCTCCTCTCGCTCCACCACGCCGTCGGCGACGGGTGGAGCATGGGCGTGCTCTTCCACGACCTGTCGGCGCTCTATGCCGCGTTCTCCCGGGGCGAGCCGTCGTCCCTGGCCGCTCCGGCGCTCCAGTACGCGGACTTCGCGGTGTGGCAGCGCGGCTGGCTGGCGGGCGAGGTGCTGGACCGGCAGCTCGCTTTCTGGCGCGGGCGGCTGGCGGGCGCCCCCCCCGCGCTGGAGCTGCCGACCGACCGTCCCCGTCCCGCCGCATGGGATCCGGACGGGGCCATGCACCCGTTCGCGATCTCCGCGGAGGTGCGGCGGGCGCTGGAAGGGCTCGCGCGGAAGGAGGGCGCGACGCCCTTCATGGTCCTCCTCGCGGCGTGGCAGCTCCTGCTGGCGAAGTACGCGGGCGAGGACGACGTGGTGGTGGGCACCCCCATCGCGGGGCGCACCCACCGCGCGACCGAGGAGATGGTCGGGCTGTTCGTCAACTCTCTCGCCCTGCGCACGGACCTCGGCGGAGACCCCACCTTCCGGGAGCTGCTGAAGCGGGTCCGCCGGGAGACGCTGGACGCCTACGCGCACCAGGACCTCCCCTTCGAGAAGCTGGTGGAGGAGCTGGCGCCCGAGCGGAGCCTGGACCGGAACCCGGTCTTCCAGGTGTTCTTCGCCCTCCAGAACGCGCCGGCCGCGGAGCTGGAGCTGCCCGGGGTGGGGGCGGAGGTGTTACCCACCGGCGCCTTCGCGGCGAAGTTCGACCTCTCGCTCGGGATGTACGAGCAGGGAGAAGGGTTCGCCGCCGGGCTCGGCTACGCCACGGCGCTCTTCGACGCCGCGACCGCGGCACGGATGGCGGAGCACTTCGGCGCGCTGCTGGAGCGGATCGCCGCGGACCCGGACGCGCGGCTCTCCGGCGTGTCGCTCCTGGGCGCGGAGGAGCGGGAGGCCGTCCTCGGCGGCTGGAACGCCACGGACGCGCCCCGGCCGGCGGGGCTCCGCGCGCACGACCTCTTCGCGGAGGCCGCCGCGCGCCACCCGGACGCCCCGGCCGTGCTCTCCGGGGGCGGGGCCACGACGTACGCGGAGCTGGAAGCGTACTCCAACCGCATCGCCCGCCGTCTCCTCGCCCTCGGCGTGGGACCGGAGGTGCCGGTGGGGATCTGCATGGACGCCTCGCCGGACGCCGTGGCCGCGGCGCTGGGGGTGATGAAGGCCGGCGGGTGCTACGTCCCCCTGGACCCGTCGTACCCTCCCGAGCGCCTGCGCCTGGTGCTGGACGACGCGGCCGTGCCGGTGCTCCTCACCCGCTCGGCCGCGATGGGAAGCCTCCCGGAGCACGCCGCGCGGACCCTGGTGGTGGACGACCCCTCCTCCGGGGTCGGGAAGGAGGCCGACTCCCCGCCGGACGGCGGCGCCCTCCCGGAGAACGCGGCGTACGTGATCTACACCTCCGGCTCCACCGGCCGCCCCAAGGGGGTCCGCGTCGAGCACCGGAACCTGGTGGACTTCCAGCTCGGCGTCCGCGAGGTCTTCGGGATGGGTCCGGGCGACGTGGTGCCTTCGCTCTCCTCCTTCGCGTTCGACATCTGGGCCTTCGAGGCGCTCCTCCCGCTCGTCTCCGGGGGCGCGACCCGCCTGGTCCCGCGCGAGCGGGTGGCGGACGCGGAGCGCGTCCTCGCGGAGGTCGCGGACGCCACGGCGCTCCACGCCGTCCCCGCGCTGATGCGGCGCATCGCCGCGGCCGCGAAGGCCGCCGGGCCGGGGGCGCTCCCGCGCCTGCGGAGCGCGTTCGTGGGCGGCGACGCCGTCTCCTCGGACCTGCTGGAGGAGATGGGCGAGGCGTTCGCGGGCGTCCGCGTCCGGGTGCTGTACGGCCCCACGGAGGGGACGGTGCTGTGCGCCGTCTACGAGGTCTCGGAGGGCGTCCGCGCAGGCCGGCAGATGATCGGCCGGCCGCTCCCGAACGCGCGCCTGTACGTGCTGGACCGCGCGGGGGAGCCGGTTCCCGCCGGGGTGGCGGGGGAGCTGTGCCTGGGCGGCGTGGGAGTGGCGCGCGGCTACGCGGGACGCCCGGACCTTACCGCGGAGAAGTGGATCCCCGACGCGTTCGGAGGCGGGGCCGGGACGCGGCTGTACCGCACGGGCGACCGCGCCCGCCGTCTCCCGGACGGGACGCTGGAGTTCCTGGGCCGGGTGGACGCCCAGGTGAAAGTGCGCGGCTTCCGCATCGAGCCCGGAGAGGTGGAGGCCGCGCTCCTCGCCCACCCGCGGGTGAGGGACGCGGTGGTGGTGGCGCGCGAGGACGCGCCCGGCGAGCGACGGCTTGTGGGCTACGTGGTCCGCGAGGGCGACTCCCCGGACGCCGCGGAGCTGCGGGCGTTCCTGCGGGAGCGCCTTCCGGAGCCGATGGTCCCCTCGGCGCTGGTGGCGCTGGACGCCTTCCCGCTGACCCCCACCGGGAAGGTGGACCGGCGGGCGCTCCCCGCGCCCGAGGCGCCGGGCGAGGACGCGGCCGGCGCCCCGCCGCGCACGCCCGCGGAGGAGGTGCTGGCGGGGATCTGGGCGGAGTTGCTGCGGCTGGAGCACGTCGGCCGCGACGGCGACTTCTTCGAGCTGGGCGGGCACTCGCTGCTGGCGACGCAGCTCGCCTCGCGCGTGCGCCGCGTCTTCGGGGTGGAGATCCCGGTGCGCGCCGTGTTCGAGGCGCCGACCCCGGCCGCGCTCGCGGAGCGCCTGGACGCCCTGCTGCGGAGCGGGGAGGAGGGGATCGCGCTCCCTCCGCTGGAGCGCGTGGTGCGGGACGGAGAGGACGTGGCGCCGTCGTTCGCGCAGGAGCGGCTGTGGGTCCTGCAGCAGATGGACCCGGAGAGCGCCGCCTACAACATGCCCTTCTTCCTCCGCGTCCGCGGGACGCTGGACGTTCAGGCGCTCCGGGAGGCGCTGGACGCCCTCGCGGCGCGTCATCCGTCGCTGCGGACCGTCTTCCCGGAGGCGGGCGGGGTCCCCGTGCAGCGCGTGCTTCCGCCGTCGCCCGTGCCCTTCGCCGTGGAGGACCTTTCCGGGTCCGGCGAGGAGGCCCCGGAGGAGCGCGCCCGGACGTGGGCCGGGGAGGAGGCCCGGCGCCCCTTCGACCTCGCGAGCGGGCCCCTGTTCCGCGCCGCGCTGGCACGCCTCGGCGACGACGACCACCTCCTCACCCTCTCGCTCCACCACGCCGTGTGCGACGGGTGGAGCGCGGGCGTCCTCTTCCGCGACCTGGACGCGCTCTACGACGCGCGGGTCCGCGGCGGGACCGCCGCGCTCCCCGTGCCGTCCGTGGGTTACTCGGACTTCTCTGTGTGGCAGCGGAAGTGGCTCGCCGGCGAAGTGCTGGCCCGGCAGGCGTGGTTCTGGCGCGGGCGGCTGGCCGGAGCCCCGCCCGTCCTCGAACTCCCGCTGGACCGGCCGCGCGCCGCGACGCAGGCCACCCGCGGCGCGGAGCACGCCTTCTCGCTCCCGCCGGAGCTGCGGCGCGCCGTGGAGGCGCTGTCGCGCAGGGAGGCGGCGACCCCCTTCATGACCCTCCTCGCCGCCTGGCAGCTCCTGCTGGCGAAGTACGCGGGCGAGGAAGACGTGGTGGTGGGCACCCCCGTCGCGGGGAGGACGCACGAGGCGCTGGAGGACGTGGTGGGGATGTTCGTCAACACCCTCGCGCTCCGGACGGACCTCTCGGGCGATCCCCCCTTCCGGGAGCTGCTGGAGAGGGTGCGCCACGCCACCCTGGACGCCTACGCGCACCAGGACCTCCCCTTCGAGAAGGTGGTGGAGGAGGTTGCCGAAGGACGGCGCCTGAGCCACCACCCGGTGTTCCAGGTCTTCTTCTCGCTCCAGAACGCCCCGTCCGCGCCGCCGCGGCTCGCGGGGCTGGCGGTGTCGCCGCTGAACGTGGGGAGCGGCGCCACCAAGTTCGACCTCTCGCTGTCGATGGTCGAGTCGAGGGACGGGCTCGGCGGGGTGCTCGGCTACGCCGCGGAGCTGTTCGACGCGGCGACGGTGGAGCGCATCGCGGGCCACTTCCGCGTGCTGCTGGAGCGGATCGTCGCCGACCCCGGCGCGCGCCTCTCCACCCTCTCGCCCCTCGACGCCGACGAGCGGGAGCGGGTGCTGGCGGCCGGGAACGCCTCGGACCGCGCCCTCCCGGCGACCCTGGTCCACGAGCGGTTCGCGGAGCAGGCCCGCGCGACCCCGGACGCCGTCGCGCTCGCCTGCGGCGCCGAGCGGGTGACGTACGCCGAGCTGGACGCGCGGGCGGAAGGGATCGCCGCGCGCCTGCGGGAGACGGGCGTGGCGCCCGAGGCGCGGGTGGGAATCTGCCTGGACCGCGGCGCCGACACGGTCGCGGCGGTGCTGGGCGTCATGAAGTCGGGGGGCGCGTACGTCCCCCTCGACCCGTCGTACCCGGCGGAGCGGCTCCGCTTCGTCGCGGCGGACGCGGGGCTCTCCGTGCTCCTCACCCGCGGGCCGCTCGCCGGCACGGTCCCGTGTCCCGGTGTGGAGGTGGTCCGCGTGGAGGATGTTCCCCGCGCGGATGCCGCCGCCCCGACGGAGGTCTCGCCCGGGAACGCGGCGTACCTCATCTACACCTCCGGCACCACGGGCCGCCCCAAGGGCGTGGTCGTGGAGCACGGCGGGCTCGCGAACACCCTGCTGGGCTCCCTGGACGGCTTCGGGCTCGGCGGGTGCCACGTAGGCGCGGGGCTGGCCTCGTACGCGTTCGACATCTGGGGCTTCGAGGTGCTGACGCCTCTCCTGGCGGGCGGGATGGTGCGCCTGGTGCCGCGCGAGGACGTGGTGGACACACAGCGGCTGGTGGCCGAGCTGGAGGAGGTGAGCGCGCTCCACGCCGTTCCCGCCCTGATGCGGCAGGTCGCCGCGGAGGTGCGCGCCTCCGGGCGGGGGACGCTCCCGCGGATGCGCCTCGCCTTCGTGGGCGGCGACGCCGTGTCCCCGGACCTCCTCGACGAGATGCGGGAGGTCTTCCCGAACGCGCGGATCCGCGTGCTCTACGGGCCCACCGAGGCCACGGTGCTCGCCACCGGCCACCCGGTGGAGGAAGGGGAGCGCGTGGCGCGGAAACTCCTGGGCGCGCCGCTCGCCAACGTGCGGGCGTACGTCCTGGACGCGTTCGGCGAGCCGGTCCCGGCGGGCGTTCCGGGCGAGCTGTACCTGGGCGGGCGGGGCGTGGCGCGCGGCTACCACGGCCGTCCGGAGCTGACGGCGGAGCGCTTCGTCCCCGACCCGTTCGGGGGCGGGGACGGCGCGCGGCTGTACCGGACGGGCGACCGCGCCCGCCGTCTCCCGGACGGAACGCTGGAGTTCCTGGGCCGGGTGGACGCGCAGGTGAAGGTGCGCGGCTTCCGCATCGAGCCCGGGGAGGTGGAGGCCGCGCTGGCGGCCCACCCCGCCGTGCGGCTGGCGGCCGTGGTGGCGCGGGAGGACGCCGCCGGGGAGAAGCGGCTGGTGGGGTACGCCACCCTGGACCCGGACGCGGCCCCCGTGGCCGCGGGCGAGCTGCGGTCCTTCCTGCGCGAGCGCCTCCCGGACCACATGGTCCCCGCGGAGCTGCTGGTGCTGGAGGCGCTCCCGCTCACCGCCACCGGGAAGGTGGACCGGAAGGCGCTCCCCGCGCCGGAGCGCCCGCTGGGCGAGGTTGAGGAGGAGCTGGGACTCCGCCGCACGCCCACGGAGGAGGTCGTGGCCGCGGCCTGGGCCGAGGTCCTGCGCCTCCCCCGGGTGGGCTCCCGGGAGGACTTCTTCGAGCTGGGCGGTCACTCCCTCCTGGCGACCCAGGTGATCTCCCGCCTGCGCGCGGCGTTCCGGGTGGAGCTGCCGGTGCGCGCCCTGTTCGAGGCGCCCACCGTCGCGGGGCTCGCGGAGCGCGTGGACGCCGCGATGCGCGCGGGGCAGGGGGGCTCGGCGCCCCCGCTCGCCCGCGCCGACCGCTCGGCTCCGCTCCCGCTCTCCTTCGCGCAGGAGCGTCTCTGGGTGATCGACCGGATGGACCCGGGGAGCGCAGCCTACAACATGCCCTTCTCCCTGCGGCTCCGGGGGGCGCTGGACGTGGGCGCGCTGCGGGCTGCGCTGGACGCGCTGGTGGAGCGGCACGAGTCGCTGCGGACCACCTTCCCGGCGCCGGACGGGCGTCCGGTCCAGGTGGTGGGGCCCGCCGCCGGGGCGCCGTTCCGGATGGAGACGCTGGACGGGGTCCCGGACGAGGAGCGGGAGGTCCGCGCCCGCGCCGAGGCCGACGCCGAGGCGTGGCGACCCTTCGACCTGGCGGAGGGGCCGCTCTTCCGGGCCGTCCTCTACCGCATCTCGGAGAGCGACCACCTGCTCGTCCTGGCCCAGCACCACGCGGTCACCGACGGGTGGTCGATGGGCGTGGTGTTCCGCGAGCTGAGCGCCCTCTACGGCTCGTTCGTGAAGGGGGAGCCCTCGCCGCTGGCGCCGCTCCCCGTGCAGTACGGCGACTACGCCGCCTGGCAGCGCGCGTGGCTCGCGGGCGACGCGCTCGACCGGCAGGTGGAGTACTGGCGGCTCCACCTCGCGGGCGCCCCGCCGCTGATCGAGCTGCCCACGGACCGGCCGCGCCGCGGGGTGCAGAGCACGGACGGGGCCTCGCACCACTTCCGCGTCCCGGCGGAGACGCTCGACGCGCTCCGCACCCTCTCCCACGCGGAGGGAGCTACGCTGTTCATGACCGTGCTCGCCGCGTTCCAGCTCCTCCTCTCCAGGTACGCGCGGCAGGACGACGTGGTGGTGGGCACCCCCATCGCCGGGCGGACGCAGGAGGCGCTGGAGGGGCTGGTGGGGATGTTCGTGAACACCCTGGCGCTGCGGACCCGCCTGGACGGCGATCCCTCCTTCCGCGGGCTCCTGGGCCGGGTGCGGGAGGGGACGCTCGGGGCCTACGCGCACCAGGACCTCCCCTTCGAGAAGCTGGTGGACGAGCTGCAGCCGCAGCGCGACGTGACGCACGCGCCCGTCTTCCAGGTGATGTTCTCGCTGCAGAACCTCCCCTCCGCGGCGCTGCGGCTCCCGGGGCTGACGCTGGAGCCGGTGGAGGCGGAGAGCCGCACCACCAAGTTCGACCTCGCGCTGGCGCTCGCGGACACGGGGGACGGGCTCGTCGGGGCGCTGGAGTTCGCCACGGAGCTGTTCGACGCCCCCACCGCGGAGCGGATGGCCGGGCACTTCGCCACCCTCCTCGCGCGGGTGGCCGAGGCGCCGGGAGCCCGGATCTCCACGCTCTCTCCCATGAGCGAGGCGGAGCGGCGGCTCCTCGCCGGATGGAGCGGAGCCCCGGGCGAAGCGGCGACGTGGCTCGTCCACGAGCGGATCGCGGAGCACGCGCGGGCCGACGCGGGCGCCCCGGCGGTGTTCTTCGGCGACGAGGTGGTCACCCGCGGCGAGCTGGACGCGCGGGTGGAGCGGCTGGCGGGGCGGCTCCGGCGGCTCGGGGTGGGGCCGGAGGTCCGGGTGGGGATCGCCGCGGACCGCGGGCCGGATCTGATCGTCTCCGCCCTGGCGGTGCTCCGGGCCGGGGGCACGTACCTCCCGCTCGACCCGTCGTACCCGGCGGACCGGCTCGACTTCATGGTGGAGGACGCGGCCGTCCGCGTGGTCGTCGCGGAGCGGCGGCACGCCGACCGGCTCGGCGGCTTCGGCGGGGTGCGGGTCGCGCCGGACGGGACCGTTCTCGCGGGCGATGCCTCCACGGTCCCCCCGGCTGCCGGCACGGCCGTGTCGTCGGGGAACGCGGCGTACGTGATCTACACCTCCGGCTCCACCGGACGCCCCAAGGGCGTGGCCGTCACGCACGGTTCCCTTGCCTCGTTCCTGTCGGTCCTCGCGGATTCGCTCGGGATGGACTCGTCGGACACCGTCTCCTCGCAGGGCTCCTTCTCGTTCGACGTCTGGGTGCTGGAAGTCCTCCTCCCGCTGGCGACGGGCGGTTCCGTCCGCCCCATCGCCCGCGACCGGGTGCTCGACGCGGACGCCCTGCTGGACGAGCTGGAGCGGGTGACGACGTCGTTCATGGTCCCCGCGCTGATGCGCGCGGTCGGGGCTCGCCTGCGGGCCGCGGAGCGCACGCTCCCCGCGATGCGCCGCGCCTTCTGCGGCGGCGACGTCGTGCCCCCCGACCTCCTGCGGGAGATGAGGGCCGTCTTCCCCTCCGCCGGAGTGGGAGTCCTCTACGGTCCCACCGAGGTCACGGTGGCGGCCACGGGTTTCGTGGCGGGCGACCCGGTCCCCGAACGGAACCGCATCGGGAAGCCCCTTCCCGGCGTCGCCGCGCACGTGTGCGACCCCGCCGGGGAGCCGGTGCCGATCGGTGTGCCGGGAGAACTCTGGCTGGGGGGCGAGCAGGTGGCGCGCGGTTATCCGGGGCGCCCGGAGCTGGCGGCGGAGCGCTTCGTCCCGGACCCCTTCTCCGGGGCTCCCGGCGCGCGGATGTACCGCACGGGCGACCTCGTGCGCTGGCTCCCCGACGGAGACCTGGAGTTCCTGGGCCGGGTGGACCACCAGGTGAAGGTGCGAGGCTTCCGCATCGAGCTGGGCGAGATCGAGTCGGCGCTCTCCCGCCGGGAGGGCGTCCGCGGGGTCGTGGCGCTGGTCCGCGAGGACCGGCCCGGCGACCGCCGCATCGTCGCGTACCTGGAGGCGGATCCGGGGCTCTCCGGGGAGGACGTGCTGGACGCCGCGCGCGGCGTGCTCCCGGAGTACATGGTGCCCTCGGCGGTGGTGGTGATGGAAACGTTTCCACTCACCCCCAGCGGTAAGGTGGACCGGCGGGCTCTCCCCGCGCCCGAAGCGGACGCGGACGAGCGGCACGCCGCGCCGCGCACGGAGCTGGAGCGGGTGATCGCCGCGGCCTGGGAGGAGGTCCTGGGCGTGAGCGGCATCGGCGTGCACCGGACCTTCTTCGACCTGGGCGGCAACTCGCTGCTGGTGGTGCAGGCGGTGGGACGGCTGGAGGCGGCGCTGGGGCGGAAGGTCCCCGTGCTCGATCTCTTCCAGCACTCGACGGTGGCGGCCCTGGCGCGCCACCTCTCGGGGGGAGAGGAGCCGGATGCCGCGCCCTCCGGGGAGGCGGCGGAGGAGCGGTCCGGGAAGCTGTCGGCGGGGAAGGGACGGCTGGGACTTCTGCGCAAACGTACACGAAACACGGAACGGTGAGACGATGAGCTGGACCCTGGACCCGGAGTACGAAGGGACGCTGACGGGCGCGGAGGTCGCCATCGTCGGGATGGCCGGACGCTTCCCGGGGGCGGAGGACCTGGACGCCTTCTGGCGCAACCTGGCGGCCGGCGCCGAGACGCTCTCCCGCTTCTCCGCGGAGGAGCTGGAGCGCGCAGGCGTCCCCCGCGAGGTGATCGACGACCCGGCGTGGGTGCCTGCCGCCGGCGAGTTTCCCCGCCCGGAGATGTTCGACGCGGCCTTCTTCGGATTCACCCGCAGGGAGGCGGAGATCACGGACCCGCAGCACCGCGTCCTCCTGGAGTGCTGCTGGGAGGCGCTGGAGCACGGCGGATACGACCCGCGCCGCTACCCGGGCCAGGTCGGCGTCTTCGCGGGCTCGGGCGGGAGCCGCTACCTGCACGTGAACCTGGCCAGCAACCCGGAGCTGATGGCGCTCGCGGGGCAGATGGAGGTCACGCTCGCCAACGAGTTCGACTTCCTCACCACGCGCGTCTCGTACAAGCTCGATCTGCGCGGGCCCAGCGTCCCGGTGCGGACCGCCTGCTCCACCGGGTTGGTGGCGGTCCACTTCGCCTGCCGGTCGCTCCTCGCCGGTGAGTGCGACATGGCGCTGGCGGGCGGCGTCTCCGTCTCCCACCCCAGCCTGGGCTACCACTTCCAGGAGGGGGGGATCTCCTCGCCGGACGGGCACTGTCGCTCGTTCGATTCGGAGGCCCGGGGCTCCGTCGCCAGCTCCGGCGCGGGGGTGGTTCTGCTGAAGCGCCTGGAGGACGCGCTGGCCGACGGGGACACCATCCACGCCGTGGTGAAGGGATCGGCCGTCAACAACGACGGGGCGGGGAAGATCGGCTTCACCGCGCCGAGCGTGGACGGCCAGTCGCGGGTGATCGAGGACGCGCTGGCGGTGGCCGAGGTGGAGCCGGAGACCGTCGGGTACGTGGAGGGGCACGGCTCCGGCACTCCGCTGGGCGACCAGATCGAGCTGACCGCTCTCCGCAAGGTGTTCGGCGGGGACGGCCGCGACCCCGGCTCTCTGGTGGTGGGCTCGGTGAAGAGCAACCTCGGGCACTGCAACGCCGCGGCGGGCGTGGCGGGGCTCCTCAAGGCGACGCTCGCGGTGAGGCACGGTACGGTCCCGCCGACCGTTCACTTCCGCGGCTTCGACGACCGGCTCGGTCTGGCGGGGGGGCCGATCCACGTCAGCGCCTCGCCCGAGCCGTGGAGGGTGGAAGGCCCCCGGAGGGCGGGCGTTTCCTCGTTCGGGCTGGGCGGCACCAACGCGCACGTGGTGCTGGAGGAGCCCCCCGCGCCGGCCCCGGCCGACCCCGGGGCGGAGTGGCAGCTCCTGGTGCTGAGCGCCCGGAGCGATTCCGCGCTGAAGGCAGCGCGCGAGGCGCTGCGCGCGCGCCTGGAGGCCGACCCTTCGGCGAACCTCGCGGACGTGGCCTTCACGCTGCAGGTGGGGCGCGCCGAGTTCGAGCACCGGTTCGCCGCCGTGTGCCGCGACGCGGCCGGGGCGGCGCGTCTGCTGGCGGGGGACGGGACCGTCTCTTCGGGAGTCGTCCGCGGAGACGATTCCGAGCCCCGCGCCGCGGCCCTGCCGTCGGAAAACGCGCGGGGCGACGCGCTCCGGGCGGCGCTGGAGGCGCTGGGACGGGAGTGGACGGAAGGCGCCGCGGTCGACTGGAACGCACTCCACGCGGGCGAGCGCCGCTGCCGGGTGCCGCTCCCCACCTACCCGTTCGAGCGCCAGCGCTACTGGGTGGAGCCGCGTCCCGCACGCGCCGCGGCACCTGCCGCCGGGGCCGCCCAGCCGGGCGCCGCCGCCGCGCGGGGGCCCCGCCCCAACCTCCTCACCGAGTTCGTGGCGCCCTCCACCGACCTGGAGGTGAAGGTCGCGGAGGTGTGGGAGGAGTTCCTGGGGATCGAGGGGATCGGCGCGTACGACGACTTCCTGGAGCTGGGCGGACACTCGCTCCTGGGGATCCGGGTCCTCGCCCGGCTCCGGGAGCACTTCCAGGTGGACCTCCCGCCGGACGCGCTCTACACCGCTCCGACGGTCGCGGATATGGCCTCCCTGGTCGAGAACCTCCTCCTCGCCGAGATCGAGGCCCTGAGCGAGGACGAACTCCTGGAACTGTCCTGACTCCACGGAAACGGGCCGATTGAGACACTAAAATTACGCTTCCAGCCGGTGAAAGGCCCCTCCTTGACGAAGGAGGGGCCTTCCTTCTAGAGTTCGGCGCGAAACTGAGCGTGCGTTATGCGCTCTATGTGGGACATCAATTGCAGGTTTTCAGGTCACGCCTTTCTTCGCGCGCCGAACCCCCGTCTCCCGTCGGGTATCCGGCCGCCTCCCCGACCTCCGCTCCGGGCCCGGCACACGCGCCCCGAGTCACCCGCGACGCATGGACCAGCCGACCACCTCCGGCAGCGAGACCCCGGTCGAATCCGGGGTCGCCTTCGCTCCTTCCGAGCCGCCCGAACCCGGCGCGGCGCCGGCCGCGTCCGCACCCGTGGCTACGACGTGGAGCCGCCGCCTGGAGGGCGTCCCGGCGCTCCTCGACCTCCCCGCCGACCGGCCGCGCCGCGCGGGACGGGAGCGGGAACGGGGACTCGCGCGGGAGTCGATCCCTCCCTCGCTCTCCCGGCGGTTGGAGACGGACGGTCCGGGGCTCGCGGAGTCGGTCCTCGGCGCCTATTCGCTCCTATTGGGCCGATACGCATCTGAAGAGGTCTTCGTCGTAGGAGTTCTCCGGGAGTCCGGGGACGCGGGGGAGGAGCCGGGCCCCGTCCCGGCGAGGGTCGACCTCGCCGGGGATCCCTCGTTCCGCGCGCTCGCCGCGCGCCTGGAAGGCGCCGCGTCGGAGGCGTGGGCGCACCGGGACGTATCGTCCTGGGAGTGGGCGGCGGCGCTGCACCCCGGGGGCGTTCCCGACGGCCACCCCGTGTTCCAGGCTGTCTTCGCCCGGGGCGGCGGGGCGCCGGGAGCGCGCCGCCTGCAGGGGATCCGCGTGGCCGGGGCGGCGCGGCCGGACGCGGCGCCGGGGCCGGACCTCGCCCTCGAACTCCGGGTCACGGACGAGGGGGCGGTGGTCGAGCTTTCGTACGCGGCGGACCGCTTCACTCCGGAGACCGCGGCGCGGGTCCTCCGCCACCTGCGGGTGCTCCTGGAAGCGGCCGCTGCGGACCCGGACGCGCCGGTCTCCTCTCTCCCGCTGATGGACGCGGAGGAGCGCGCCCGCGTGCTGGAGGGCTGGAACGCCACGGACCGGCCGCTCCCCACCGTCCCGGTGCACCGGGCGTTCGAGGAGCACGCGCGCCGGGATCCCGGCGCCCCGGCCGTGCTCGGCTCGGCCCCGCTGACGTACGGGGAGCTGGACGCGCGTGCGAACCGGCTCGCTCACCTCCTGGTCCGCCGCGGCGTGGGGCCGGAGGTGCGGGTCGGCGTGTGCCTGGAGCGCAGCCCGGAGCTGGTCGTCGCCGTGCTGGCGGTCCTGAAGGCCGGGGGAGCGTACGTCCCCCTTGACCCCGCGCTCCCCGCGGAGCGGATCGGCTTCATGGCCGCCGACACGGGGCTCGGAATCGTGCTCGCCGCGGCCGCGACGGAAAGCCGGCTTCCGGCCGGTGTGGAGGTCGTGCGGCTGGACACCGGCGCGGACCCGGCCGCAGGGGAGAGCGAGGAGGCGCCCGCCCCCCGCCTCACGCCCGCGAACGCGGCGTACGTGATCTACACCTCCGGCTCCACCGGCACGCCCAAGGGCGTGGTGGTGGAGCACGGGAGCCTCGCCAACCTCGCCGCCTGGCACGTCCGGGCCTTCGGGGTGACGGCGGGCGACCGGGCCACGCTGCTGGCCGGGCTGGGCTTCGACGCCTCCGTGTGGGAGCTGTGGCCGTACCTCTCCGCCGGGGCGTCTGTACTCCCCGTGGACGACGCCACCCGCGCCGACCCGGCCGCGCTCCGCGGCCTCCTCCTCGGCTCGGGCGTTTCGGTGGCGTTCGCACCCACCCCGCTCGCCGAGGCGCTGCTGGCGCTGGAGTGGCCGGCGGACGCGCCGCTGCGCCACCTCCTCGCGGGGGGCGACGTTCTGGCGACGCACCCCCGCACGGACCTCCCCTTCGCGCTGGTCAACAACTACGGCCCCACGGAGTGCGCCGTCGTGGCGACCTCCGGGCCCGTGCCCCCGGCCGGCGACGGCGAGGCGGAGCGTCTTCCCGGAATCGGCGCGCCGGTCGACAACGCCCGCGCGTACGTGCTCGACGGGCGGGGGGAGCCCGTCCCGGCGGGCGTGGCCGGCGAGCTGTACGTGGGCGGGGCCGGGGTGGCGCGCGGCTACCTGGGCCGTCCGGACCTCACCTCGGAGCGCTTCGTCCCCGACCCGTTCGGGAGCGCGTCCGGAGCCCGGTTCTACCGCACCGGCGACCGGGTGCGCCGCCGGGCGGACGGGGAGGTGGAGTTCCTGGGGCGTATCGACCAGCAGGTGAAGGTGCGCGGCTTCCGCATCGAGCCGGAAGAGGTATCGGGTGCGCTGGAGCGGCACCCGGCGGTCGCGCGGGCGGTGGTCGTTCCGCGCCCCGACGCGACCGGGGAGAAGCGGCTCGTCGCCTACTTCGTCGCCGCGGGCGTCCCCGCCACGTCCGCGGACCTCCGCGCCTGGCTGGCCGGATCGCTCCCGGACTTCATGGTCCCCGCGGCCTACGTGGCGCTGGACGCGTTCCCGCTGACGCCCAACGGGAAGGTGGACCGCCGGGCGCTCCCGGAGCCGGACTTCGGCTCCGCGGCCTACCTCGCGCCGCGCACCCCGGCCGAGGAGGTGATGGCGGGGCTCTTCGCCGAGGTCCTGGGCGTCGAGCGCGTGGGGGTGGACGACGACTTCTTCGCGGCCGGCGGCCACTCCCTGCGCGCCACCCGCCTGGCGGCCCGGATCCGCGAGGCGTTCGGGGCGGAGGTCCCGGTCCCCGCCGTGTTCGAGGCTCCCACCGTGGCGGCCCTCGCGGCGCACGTCGAAACCGTCCTCCGCGAGGACGCCGGAGGAAGGGTCCCGCCCGTCGTCCCCGTGCCGCGGGACGGGGCGCTGCCGCTCTCCTTCGCGCAGCAGCGGCTCTGGTTCATCCAGCAGATGGACCCCTCCGACACCGGGTACAACGTTCCCTTCCCGCTGCGCCTCCGCGGCCCCCTGGACGCGGGGGCGCTCCGGCGCGCGCTGGGGGAGGTGGTCCGGCGGCACGAGGCGCTGCGCACCACCTTCGCCGCCGCGCCGGGTGGGGCCGTGCAGGTGATCCACCCGGGCGCCGCGCTCCGGCTCCCCGTGGTGGACCTGGGAGGGCTCCGGGCGGACGGGCGCGAGCGGGAGCTGGGGCGCCTGGAGGCGGACGAGGGAGCGACGCCCTTCGACCTGGGACGCGGCCCCGTCTTCCGCGCCTCCCTGGTCCGCCTGGCGGCCGACGACGCGGCGCTCCTCCTCGGCATGCACCACATCGTCTCCGACGGGTGGAGCATGGGGCTCCTCTTCCGGGAGCTTTCGGCGCTGTACGACGCCTTCGCGCGCGGCGAGCCGTCGCCCCTCCCGGAGCTGCCGGTACAGTACGCCGACTTCGCCGTCTGGCAGCGCGCCCGCCTCTCCGGCGAGACGCTGCGCCGGCACCTCGGCTGGTGGCGCGACCGGCTGCGCGGCGCCTCCCCGATGCTGGAGCTGCCGACGGACCGGCCGCGCCCGGCCGTGGTGAGCGGGCGTGGCGAGGTCCAGCCGTTCCGGGTCCCGGCGGCGGCCGCCCGCGCACTGCGGGCGCTCGCCCGCCGGGAGGGGGCCACCCTCTACATGGTGGCGCTCGCCGCCTTCGACGCGCTCCTCGCCCGCTGGTCCGGGCAGGAGGACGTGGTGGTGGGCTCCCCCATCGCCAACCGCACGCGCCGGGAGGTGGAGGGGCTGATCGGCTTCTTCGTCAACACCCTGGCGCTCCGCGGGGACCTGGCGGGGAACCCGGAGTTCTCCGCCTTCCTGGCGCGGGTGAGGGACGGGACGCTGGGGGCGTACGCGCACCAGGACCTCCCCTTCGAGCGGCTGGTGGAGGAGATCGCGCCGGACCGGTCGCTCTCGCACACCCCGCTCTTCCAGGTGATGTTCGCCCTGCAGAACACGCCGGGCGAGGAGGAGGGGCCGGTCCTCTCCGGCCTGCGCATCGCCCCGCTCCGCGCCGACGCGAGGGAGGGGCGGTTCCTGGGGATCCGGAACGCCCTGTTCGACCTGGAGATGGAGCTGGTGGAGGACGGGGACGAGCTGGCGGGGAGCCTCCGCTACCGCACGGACCTCTTCGACGCCTCCACCGTCGCGCGCATGGCCGAGCACTACCGGGTGCTGCTTACCTCGGTGGCCCGGGAGCCCGACGCGCGCGTCTTCCTCCTGCCCATGCTCCCCGAGGCGGAGCTGCGGCTCCTGGCCGACTTCGGGACGGGCCCGGAGCGCGCCGCGGGCTTCGCGCCGGCGCACCTCCGCGTCGCGGAGCGGGCGGCCCTCTCGCCCGGCGCGCCCGCCGTGCGCTTCGGCGGCGCTTCGCTCTCGCACGGGGAGCTTCGCGCGCGGGTGGTCGCGCTCGCGGGGCGGCTGCGGGAGGCGGGCGTGGTGCGGGGGACCCGGGTGGCGGTGCACGTGGAGCGGGGGCCGGGCATCCTCGTGGGGATGCTGGCGACGTGGGAGGCCGGCGGCGTGTACCTCCCGCTGGACCCGTCGTATCCCGCCGAGCGCCTGGCCTTCCTCCTGGCGGACTCGGGCGCCGGGGTCGTCCTCACCGAGCCGCACCTCTCCCTCCCGGAGCACGGGGCGCGCACGGTCCACCTGGACCCTCCCGCCTCCGGGGACCCCGGAACGTCCCCGGCAGTACCCGCCGTGGAGACGGCGCCCGGCGACCTCGCCTACCTGATCTACACCTCCGGCTCCACCGGCACCCCCAAGGCGGTGATGGTGGCGCACGGGCAGCTCGCCCACACCCTGGACGGCGCCCTCGACACCCTGCGCTTCGCGGCCGACGACGTGGTGGCGAGCCTCGCGTCGGTGGCGTTCGACATCTCGCTCCTCGAACTGCTCTGCCCGCTCGTCGCGGGCGGGAGCGTCCGGGTCGTGCCGCGCGCCGAGGTGCAGGACGCGGACGCGCTGGTGGAGGCCGTACGCGACGTCACCGTGCTCCACGCCGTCCCCGCGCTGATGCGGCAGGTGGTGGACCGGGCGGCGGACGGCGTCCTCCCGCGCCTGCGCACACTGCTGGTGGGGGGCGACCTGGTGCCGCCGGACCTGCTGGAGGCCATGCGCGGCACCTTCCCCGCGGCGCGGACGCACGTCCTCTACGGTCCCACGGAGGGGACGATCATCTGCGCCACCTGGGAGGTCCCCGCCTCCGGTCCGGTGGAGGGGCACCCCGTGGGCCGCCCGCTTCCGGGAGTGCGCCTGCGGGTGCTCGACGCGCACGGCCAGCCCGTGCCCGTCTCCGTCCCCGGCGAGATCGGCATCTCCGGCGGCGGCGTCACGCTCGGCTACCTGGGACGGCCGGAGCAGACCGCGGCGCAGTTCGTCTCCCGGGGCGGGGAGCGCGCCTACCGCACGGGCGACCGGGCGCGGTGGCGCCCCGACGGGGTGCTGGAGTTCCTGGGGCGCGTGGACGCGCAGGTGAAGGTGCGAGGGTTCCGCATCGAGCCCGGCGAGGTGGAGGCGGCCCTCCGCGCGAGCCCCGGCGTCCGCGAGGCGGTGGTCCTGGCGCGGGAGGACGTTCCCGGCGAGAAGCGCCTGGTCGCCTACGTCGTCCCGGAGGGGGCCGAGGCGGAGCGGGCGACGGAGGAGAGCGCCGTCGAGCAGGTGGCGGGGTGGGAGACCGTCTTCGAGGAGACGTACGGGGAAGGGGAGTCGGTCGAGGACCCGACGCTCAACCTCACCGGCTGGAACAGCAGCTACACGGGCCGCCCCATCCCCGAAGCGGAGATGCGGGAGTGGGTGGAGCGCACCGTGGAGCGGATCCTCGACCTCCGCCCCGAGCGGGTGCTGGAGATCGGGTGCGGGACGGGGCTCCTCCTCTTCCGCGTCGCCCCTCACGCGCGGCACTACCACGGCACCGACTTCTCGCGCGTGGCGCTGGAGTTCGTCGGCCGGCACCTGAAGCCGCTCCCGCAGGTGCGGCTCTCCGTGCGCGAGGCGGACCGGCTCGACGGGCTGGCGGAGGAGGCGTTCGACACGGTGGTCCTCAACTCCGTCTCCCAGTACTTCCCGGGGGTGGACTACCTGCTGCGGGTGCTGGAGGGCGCCGCGGCGGTGCTGCGTCCGGGCGGGCGGATCTTCGTGGGCGACGTGCGCAGCCTCCCGCTGCTGGGCGCCTTCCACGCCTCGGTGGAGGGGTTCCGCGCGCCTGACGACCTCCCGGCCGCGACGCTCCGCGCCCGCGTCCGCCGCGGGATGGCGGAGGAGCAGGAGCTGCTGGTGGAGCCCGCCTTCTTCGAGGCGCTGCGGGCCCGCATCCCGCGCATCGGGCGCGTGGAGGTGCAGGTCAAGCGCGACGGGCACGACAACGAGGTCTCCCGCTTCCGGTACGACGCCGTCCTCCACCTCGACGGGGAGGCCGCCCGGACGGAGCCGCAGGTGCGCCGGTGGGGCGGGGAGGACGTGGACGCGCTCCGCGGCGTCCTCTCGGAATCTGATTCCGGACGGGCGCTGGCGGTGCTCGGCGTCCCGGACGCGCGAGTGGCGCCACACGTCCGCGCGGCGGAGCTGCTGGCCGGCGGGAGCGTGGCGACGGCGGGGGAGCTGCGCGCCGCCCTCGCGAATGCGGGGGGCGGGGTCCGGCCCGAAGCGCTCTTCATCCTGGCGGACGAGCTGGGCCGCCGGGTCGAGGTCCGGCCGGGCGCGGCGGGCTCGCTCGACGTGCTCTTCCACGCCGCCGGGCGCGACGACGCGGCCTTCCCCGCGGCCGAGGCCGAGCCGCAGCCGTGGGAGGCGTACGCCAACGACCCGCAGTGGGGCCGGCGGATGAGGCACCTCGTCCCGGCGCTGCGGACCGGGCTGCGCGACCGGCTCCCGGAGTACATGGTGCCGTCGGCGTTCGTCGTGCTCGAAGCCTTCCCCGTCACCTCCAACGGCAAGGTGGACCGCGCCGCGCTCCCGGCCCCGGACGTGGCCGGCGGCGCACGCGCCTACATGCCGCCGCGGACCGTGCTGGAGGAGCGGCTTGCGGCGGTCTGGGCGGAGGTGCTGGGGGTGGAGCGGGTGGGGGTGGAGGAGAGCTTCTTCGACCTGGGTGGCCACTCGCTCCTGGCGACGCAGGTGATGTCGCGCGTGCGGGAGGCGCTGGGCGTGGAGGTTCCGCTGCGGGCGCTCTTCGAGGCGCCCACCGTGGCCGGGCTCGCGGAGCGGGTGGAGGCGGCGCGCGCCGCGGGGAGCGAAGGGGGCGAGGGTCCGCCGCTGGTGCCGGCGCCGCGGGACGGGTCGCTGCCGCTCTCCTTCGCGCAGCAGCGGCTCTGGTTCATCGAGCGCATGGAGCCCGGGAACCCCGTCTACAACGTCCCCACCCTCCTGCGCCTGCGCGGCGATCTGGATGCCGCGGCGCTGGAGCGCGCCCTGGAGGAGATCGTCCGCCGTCACGAGTCGCTGCGGACCGTCTTCGACGAGGTGGACGGGGCCCCGGTCCAGGTGATCCTCCCGGCCGGGGCGGTGCCGCTCCCGGTCCTCGACCTCTCCGGCGTCCCCGCGGAGGAGAGGGAGGCGCGGGCGATGCGGCGGATCGAGGAGGAGGTGCGGCGCCCGTACGACCTCCGCACCGGGCCGATGATGCGGACGCTCCTGGCGCGGCTGGACGGAGAGGACGCGCTCCTCCTCGTCTGCATGCACCACGTGGTGAGCGACGCCTGGAGCATGGGGGTGCTCTTCCGGGAGCTTTCCGCGCTCTACGGCGCCTTCGCCCGCGGCGAGCCGTCGCCCCTGCCGGAGCCGGAGGTGCAGTACGCCGACTTCGCCGTCTGGCAGCGCGCCTGGCTCCGCGGGCCCGTGCTCGACGCGCAGCTCGGCTACTGGACGGAGCGGCTGCGGGGAGCGCCGCCGGTGCTGGAACTTCCCACCGACCGCCCGCGCCCCGCGGTGCGGACCGGGGAGGGCGCCGTCACCTTCCGCCTCGTCCCGCGCGAGGCCGCCGACGCGCTCCGCGCCCTCGCGCACCGGGAGGGCGCCACCCCGTACATGGTGCTCCTTGCCGCGTTCGACGCGCTCCTCGCCCGCTGGTCCGGGGAGGAGGACGTGGTGGTGGGCACCCCCATCGCCAACCGGAACCGGCGCGAGGTGGAGGGGCTGATCGGCTTCTTCGTCAACACCCTCGCGCTGCGGGTGGACGTCTCCGGGAACCCGTCGTTCCGGGCGCTTCTCGGGCGGGTGAAGGAGGCCACGCTGGGCGCCTACGCGCACCAGGACCTCCCCTTCGAACGGCTGGTGGAGGCGCTGAAGGTGGAGCGCTCGCTGGCGCACACGCCCGTCTTCCAGGTGGCGTTCTCGCTGGAGGACGCGGCCACGGCCCGCGCGTCGCTCCCCGGGCTGGCGGTGGAGGAGCTTCACCCGGACGAGGAGGTCTCGGAGTACGACCTGGGGCTGCGCGTGCAGGAGCGGCCGGACGGGCTGGGGCTCCTTCTCCACTATCGCCCGGAGCTGTTCGACGCGGCCACCGTGGCGCGGATGCTCGACGGGTACGAGCTGCTGCTTCGCGCCGCCGCCGGAGACGCGGGGCGGGCCATCCTCGACCTCCCCCTGGTGGCCGACGCCGACCGGGCGCGCCTGCGGGAGTGGAGCGCGGGAGGGCCGCAGGAGGGCGCGGGAACCATTGGGGGTGCCTGCCTCCACGAACGCTTCGCCGCCCGCGCGGCGCTCGCCCCGGACGCCCCCGCGCTGGTCTGCGGGGCGGAGACGCTCACCTACGCAGAGCTGGACGCGCGCGCGGAGAGGCTGGCGGACGCGCTGCGGCGCCGCGGCGTCGGGCCGGAGGTGCGGGTCGCGGTGTGCCTGGAGCGCGGGCCGGAGGCGGCCGTCGCGCTCCTGGGGGTGCTGAAGGCGGGGGGCGTGTACGTCCCCCTCGACCCGGAGTCCCCGCCGGAGCGCCTGGCCTACGTGCTGGCCGACGCCGGGGCCCGGGTGCGGGTGACGCAGGCGTCGCTGGCCGCGCGACTCGGCGAGCCCGGCGCGGACACGCTCCTCGTCGACGCCCTCGAAGCTCCCGGCGCGGACGCGGAGGAGCCGCGCAGGACGGCCGCTCCGCACCTCGACCCGCGGAACCTCGCGTACCTGATCTACACCTCCGGCTCCACGGGCCGTCCCAAGGGTGTCGCCGTGGAGCACCGGGCGGCGGCGGCGCACCTGGAATCGTTCGCGCGGGTGCTGGAGCTGTCCCCGGCGGACCGGGTGCTCCACTTCGCGGCTCTCGGCTTCGACGTCTCCATCGAGCAGTTCTTCCTCCCGCTCCTCTCCGGGGCCGCGGTGGTGATGCGCGGACCGGAGCCGTGGCACCCGGCGGAGTGGCCAGCTCGCGTGCGGGAGCTGGGGATCACCGTCGCCAACCTCCCGCCGGCCTTCTGGCAGGAGATCGTCGAGGCGGGGGCGGCGTGCGCGCTCCCGGAGCTGCGCCTTCTCCTGGTGGGCGCGGACGCGATGCCGGCCGGCACGGTGCGCCGCTGGCGGGACGCCGTGGACACCCCGGCGCGCCTCCTCAACGCCTACGGCCCCACCGAGACGGTGGTCACCGCGACCGCGTTCTCGCTCCCCGGCGACTACCCGGCGGGGTACCCCGGCGCGACGGTCCCCGTCGGGAGTCCGCTCCCGGGGAGGACGGCGCACGTCCTCGATCCCGCCGGTGGTCCGGTTCCCCCTGGAGTACCGGGAGAGCTGTACCTGGGCGGCGACCTGCTGGCGCGCGGCTACCCGGGGCGGGCGGGGCTTACGGCGGAGCGCTTCGTCCCGGACCCGTTCGCGGCGGAATCCGGGGCGCGCCTCTACCGCACGGGCGACCGGGTCCGCTGGCTCGCCACGGGCGCGCTGGAGTTCCTGGGCCGGGTGGACCGGCAGGTGAAGGTGCGCGGCTTCCGCGTCGAGCCCGGCGAGATCGAGGCGGTGCTCGCGGAGCATCCCGCGGTGCGCGAGGCGGCGGTGGTCGTGCGGGAGGGGCCGGACGGGAACGGGCGGCTGGTCGCCTACGTCGTCGCGGCCGGCACGGAGACGGTGGACGCCGACGCGCTCCGGGAGCGGGTGGCCCGCGCGCTCCCCGCCTACATGGTGCCGTCCGCCTGGGTCTTCCTGGACGCGCTGCCGCGCACCGCCAGCGGCAAGACCGACCGGGCCGCGCTTCCGGCCCCGGAGCTCTCTGCCCCCGCCGCGGACGCCGAGCCGCCCCGGACCCCCACGGAGCGGGCGCTGGCGGCGATCTGGAGCGGCGTGCTGGGCGTGGAGGTCGTGGGGATCCGGCAGAACTTCTTCGCGCTCGGCGGGCACTCGCTCCTCGCCACCCGCGTGGTTTCCCGCGTCCGGGAGGCGCTGGGGGTGGAGCTGCCCCTGCGGGCCGCGTTCGAGGCGCAGACGCTGGCGGAGCTGGCGGCCCGGGCGGACGCGGAGCGCGCGGCCGGGCCCGCCGCGACCCTCCCGACCATCGAGCCGGCACGGCGCGACGGCCCGCTCCCGCTCTCCTTCGGGCAGGAGCGCCTGTGGCTCCTCCACCGGCTGGACCCGGCGAGCGTCGCGTACAACATGCCGTTCTTCCTGCGTTTGCGGGGGCTGCTGGACGTGGAGGCGCTCCGCGGCGCGCTGGCCGCGATGGTGGAGCGGCACGAGTCGCTGCGCACCACGTTCCCGGCGGTCGAAGGGCACCCCGTCCAGGAGGTGGCGCCCTTCCGGGGCTTCGCCCTCCCGGTGGAGGACCTCTCCGGGCTGGGCGACGCGGAGCGCGAGGCGGCGGCGCGGGCGCGGACGCACGACGCCGCGCTGCGCCCCTTCGACCTGGCCGCGGGCCCGCTCTTCCACGCCTCGCTCCACCGGCTCGGCGCGGAAGACCACCTCCTGGTGCTGGCGCTTCACCACGTGGTTGCGGACGGGTGGAGCCTCGGCGTGCTCTTCAGCGAGATCCCGGCCGTGTACGAGGCCCTGTCCCGCGGCGAGCCGTCGCCGCTGGCGCCGCCCGCGCTCCAGTACGCCGACTTCGCCGCGTGGCAGCGCGACCGGCTCTCCGGCCCCGCGCTCGACGCCCAGCTCGCCTACTGGCGCGACCGCCTCTCCGGGGCGCCGCCGCTCCTGGAGCTTCCCACCGACCGGCCCCGGCCGGCGGTGCCGGACCTGCGTCGCGCGGTGCTCCCCTTCACCCTCTCCCCCGCGGACGCGGAGGGGCTGCGCGGCCTGGCGCGGCGGCACGGCGCCACCCCGTTCATGGCGGCCCTCGCGGCCGTCCAGGCGCTCCTCTCCCGCTACTCCGGCCGCGACGACGTGCCGGTCGGCACCCCCGTGGCGGGGCGGACGCGTGCCGAGACGGAGGCGCTGGTGGGCTTCTTCGTCAACACGCTGGTCCTCCGCGCCGACCTCTCCGCCGACCCGTCCGCCGGCGCGCTGGTGGAGCAGGCCCGGACGCGCGTGCTGGAGGCCCAGGCGAACCAGGACCTCCCCTTCGAGCGGCTGGTGGAGGCGCTGGGGGTCGAGCGATCGCTGGCGTACAACCCCGTCTTCCAGGTGACGTTCACGCTGGAGGCGGCGAGCGAGCGGGCCGCGCTCCGGCTCCCCGGCGTGGAGGTGGAGACGGCGACCGCCACCGGCGGGGAGACCCCCTTCGACCTGACGGTGGCGCTGGCGGAGGAGGCCGACGGCACCTTCGCGGGGGAGATCGACTACCGCGCGGCGCTCTTCGACGCGGGGACGGTGGAGCGGATGGCCGGGCACCTCCGCGCGCTGCTGGCGGCGATGGCGGCCCGCCCGGAGCTGCCGGTGTCGGAGCTTCCCCTCCTCTCCGGGGACGAGCGGACGCAGCTGCTGGCGACGCTCAACGCCACCGCCGAGGAGTTCCCGGAGGGGTGCGTCCACGAGTGGGTCGCGGCGAGGGCCGCCCTGACCCCCGGCGCGCCCGCGGTGACCCGCGGCGCCGAAGTGGTCACCTACGCGGAGCTGTGCTCCCGCGCGGACGCGGTGGCGGGCTCGCTCCGGGGGCTGGGCGTGGGGCCCGAGACGCGGGTGGCGGTCTGCCTGGAGCGCTCGACGGAGATGGTGGTCGCGCTGCTCGGGGTGCTCGAGGCCGGCTGCGCGTACGTCCCCCTCGACCCGGAGTACCCCGCCGACCGGCTGGCGTACATGCTGGGCGACTGCGGCGCGCGCGTCCTCCTCACGCACTCCGCCCTCGCCGGCCGGCTCCCGGCGTTCGCGGGGGAGGTGGTGCGCGTGGACGCAGGTCTCCCCGCGCCCCGTCCGGCGGGTGGAGACGCGGCGGGACGGGTGTCGCCCGACCATCTGGCGTACGTGATCTACACCTCCGGCTCCACCGGCCGTCCCAAGGGCGTCGGGGTGCCGCACGGGGCGCTCGCCAACCACATGGCGTGGATGCAGCGGGACTACCCCCTGTCGGCGGGAGACCGGGTCCTGCAGAAGACGCCGTTCAGCTTCGACGCCTCGGTGTGGGAGTTCTGGGCGCCGCTCCTCGCCGGGGCGACGCTGGTGATGGCGGAGCCGGGCGCGCACCGCGAGCCCGCGCGCCTGGCGGCGGCGATGGCGGACGAGCGGATCACCGTCGCGCAGTTTGTCCCCGCGCTCCTGAACGCCCTGCTGGACGAGGAGCTGGCCGGCTGCGCCGCGGTGCGCCGCGTCTTCTGCGGCGGCGAGGCGCTCCCCGCCGAGGTGGCGGCCCGTTGCCGGGCGGCGCTCGGCGCGGAGGTGGTGAACCTGTACGGCCCCACCGAGGCGTGCATCGACGCGGTCGCCGGCGTCGCGGCCCCGGCCCGGGCCGGAGCGACGGTCCCCATCGGGCGCCCCGTGGCGAACGTGCGGGCGTACGTGCTCGACCCGGCGGGCGCCCCCGCCCCGCTCGGCGTCCCCGGCGAGCTGTTCCTGGGCGGCGCGGGGCTGGCGCGCGGCTACCTGGGCCGGCCGGACCTCACGGCGGAGCGCTTCGTACCGGACCCGTTCGCACCGGCGCCGGGCGGGCGGTTGTACCGCACGGGCGACCTCGTGCGCTGGCTCGCCTCCGGGGAGATGGAGTTCCTGGGGCGGACGGACGCGCAGGTGAAGGTGCGCGGCTTCCGCATCGAGCCGGGCGAGGTCGAGGGCGCGCTCGCGGAGCACCCGGCCGTCCGCGAGGCCGCGGTGGTGGTCCGCGGAGTCGAGGCCGGCGCCCCCCGGCTGGTGGCGTACGTGACCCCGTCGTCCGCGTCTCCCGTTAAGGAGAAGGCGCTGCGCGAGTTCGTCCGTGGCCGCGTCCCGGACTACATGGTGCCGTCCGCGTTCGTCGTGCTGGACGCGTTCCCCCTCACCCCCAGCGGCAAGGTGGACCGCGCCGCGCTCCCCGATCCGGACCTCTCCGCGGACGACGGGTACACCGCTCCGTCCACCCCGGCGGAGGAGGTGATGGCCGGGGTGTGGGCGGAAGTCCTCGGCCTGGAGCGGGTGGGGCGCCTCGACGATTTCTTCGCGCTGGGAGGCCACTCCCTCCTCGCCACGCGCGTAGTCTCGCGGGTGCGCCGGGCGCTCGGGGTGGAGCTGCCGCTGCGCGCGGTCTTCGAGGCGCCCACCGTCGCCGGCCTCGCGGCCCGCGCGGAAACGCTCCTCCGGGCCGGCCCCACGGTGGAGGCGCCGCCCGTGGTCCCCGTGCCGCGGGACCGCGCGCTGCCGCTCTCGTTCTCGCAGCAGCGCCTCTGGCTCCTCGACCGGCTGGAGCCGGGGAGTGCCGCCTACAACGTCCCCATGCCGCTCCGGGTCCGGGGACCGCTGGACGCGTCCGCGCTCCGCGCGGCGCTGGGCGAGGTGGTACGGCGCCACGAGGTGCTGCGGAGCCGCTTCCCGGCGCCGCACGGGGAGCCGGTGCTAGCCATCGACCCGCCCACGGCGTTCCCGCTCCCGGCGGTGGACCTCGTCCGGCTGCGCCCGGAGGACGCAGACGCGGAGTCGCGGCGCCTCGTCCACGCCGAGACGCTGCGCCCGTTCGACCTCGCGGCCGGGCCGCTGGTGCGCGCCTCGCTCGTTCGCCTGGGCGCGGAGGACTCGGTCCTCCTCCTGGCGATGCACCACGGGGTGAGCGACGCCTGGTCCGCGGACGTGCTGGCCGCCGAGCTTTCGGAGCTGTACGGCGCCTTCTCCCGCGGCGAGCCCTCGCCGCTCCCGGAGCTGCCGGTGCAGTACGCCGACTTCGCCGCGTGGCAGCGCGAATGGCTCTCGGGCGACGTGCTCGGCGGCCAGCTCGCCTGGTGGCGCGGGCGGCTGGCGGGAGCGCCGCCGCTGCTGGAGCTTCCCACCGACCGGCCGCGCGTCCCGCTCCGCGACGCGCCCGCCGCGACGGTGGACTTCGTCGTGCCCGCGGCGACCGCGGACGCGCTCTCGGCCCTCCGCGCCCGGGAAGGGGCCACCCTCTTCATGACGTACCTTGCGGCGTGGCAGGCGCTGCTGGCGCGTTACGCCGGGCAGGACGACGTGGTGGTGGGCACCCCCGTGGCGGGGCGGACCCGGGCGGAGACGGAGGGGCTGATCGGCTTCTTCGTCAACACGCTGGTCCTCCGCGCGGACGTGTCCCGGGACCCGTCCTTCCGGGCCCTGCTCGGCGAGGTGAGGGAGGGAACGCTCGGCGCCTTCGCCAACCAGGACCTCCCCTTCGAGCGGCTGGTGGAGGAGATCCACCCCGACCGGACTCCCGGCCGCACGCCGGTGTTCCAGGTCCTCTTCTCCGCGGAGACGGCCGCCCCGGCCGCGATCGCCCTGGGGGCGGCGCGCGTGGAGCCGGTCGACCCGGGTCCCGTGCCCGCCAAGGTCGACCTCGCGCTCGGGGTGTCGTCCGCGGGCGGAGCCGTCCGCGGCTCCCTCGCCTACCGGGCGGACCTGTGGGAGCCGGCCACCCTGGAGCGCATGGCCGGCCACTTCGTCCACCTCCTCGCCGGTGTGGCCGCCGACCCGGACCGCCCCCTCTCCTCCGTCCCGCTCCTGGACGCCTCCGAGCGGGCGCGGGTGCTTGACGCGTCGGGCACGGCGGACGCCGCCGAAGCGACCCGGGACCCGGTGCACGACCTGTTCGTGGCGCAGGCCGCGCGCACGCCCGACGCGGTGGCGGTGGAGCACGGCGCGGAATCGCTCAGCTACGCCGAGCTGGAGCGCCGCTCGGCGCGGCTCGCGGCCCGCCTACGGGCACTCGGCGTGGGGCCGGAGGCACGCGTCGGCGTCTGCCTGGAGCGCTCGCCCGGCCTGCTGGTGGCCGTGCTCGCGACGCTGCGCGCCGGGGGGGCGTACGTTCCCCTGGACCCCGGCTACCCCTCCGAGCGGCTGGCACGCGTGCTCGAGGACGCGGCGGTGTCCGTGGTCCTGGCCGACGCCGCCTCGGCGGCGCTGCTGCCGGAGCACGGGGCTCACGTCGTCATGGTGGGTGCCGCGGTGACGGACACCGCGGAATACGACGGTGCCGCACCCGGGACCGGCGCCTCGCCGGAGAACGCGGCATACGTGATCCACACCTCCGGCTCCACCGGCGCCCCCCGCGGAGTCGTCGTGGAGCACCGGAGTTTCGCCGCGCTCCTCGACTCGGCGCGCGGCCTCCTCGACATCGGACCGGGCGACGTGGTGCCGGTGCTCGCGTCGTACGCCTTCGACATCTGGGGCTTCGAGGCGCTCGCGCCGCTCCTCCGCGGCGCCACGCTGCGCATCGTCCCCGCCGAGGTGGTGAAGGACCCGTCCCGTTTGGTGGAGACTCTACGCGGCGCTGCCGTGGTCCACGCCGTCCCGGCGCTGATGCGCCAGGTGGCCGCCGCCGCGGCGGACACCGGCCCCCTAGACGGGGTGCGGCGCGTGTTCGTGGGCGGCGACGCCGTGCCGCCCGACCTCTTCCCGGAGATCCGGTCCGCCTTCCCGGATGCGGAGGCGCGGGTGCTGTACGGGCCCACCGAGGCCACCGTGCTCGCCTCCGCGCAGCGCGTCCGCCCGGACGAGCCGGTGGCGGGGAGCCTCCTCGGCCTCCCCCTGCCGCACGCCACGGCGTACGTCCTGGACGGCGCGGGCGAGCCCGTCCCCTTCGGCGTGCCCGGCGAGCTGTACCTGGGCGGGGCGGGGGTGGCGCGGGGCTACCTGGGGAGGCCGGAGCTGACGGCGGTCCGCTTCGTCCCGGACCCGTTCGGCGGCGCCCCGGGGGCACGGCTGTACCGGACGGGAGACCGCGCGCGTCTCCGCCCGGACGGAGCGCTGGAGTTCCTGGGCCGCCTGGACCGCCAGGTGAAGATCCGCGGCTTCCGTATCGAGCCCGGCGAGGTGGAGGCCGCGCTGGAGCGGCACCCCGGCGTGCGCGAGGCGGTGGTCGTCGCCCGCGGCACGGGCGCGGAGCGGCGGCTGGTGGCGTACCTCACGGCCGCCCGGGAGGTCGAGGCGCCCACCGCGGACGCCCTGCGGGCGTTCCTGCGGGAGGGGCTTCCAGAATACATGGTACCCGGCGCGCTGGTGGTGCTCGACGCGCTCCCCCTCACCCCCACCGGCAAGGTGGACCGCGGGGCGCTCCCGGAACCGGGAGACGCTCCGGGCGACGCCGCCCCGGCGACGCCGCGCACCCCGGCCGAGGAGACCATGGCCGGCATCTGGGCCCAGGCGCTCGGGGTGGAGCGCGTGGGGATCCACTCGGACTTCTTCGCCCTGGGTGGACACTCGCTGGCCGCCGCGCGCGTCGCGGCGCGGGTGCGCGAGGTGTTCGGGGTCGAGCTTCCGCTGCGGGCGCTCTTCGAGGCGTCCACGGTCGCGGCGCTCACCGCCCGGGTGGAGGCGCAGCGCCGGGTGTCCGCGAACGCGCCTCCCCCGCCGCTGGTGCGGGTCCCCCGCGACCCCGGTAGCCCGCTCCCCCTCTCCTTCGCGCAGCAGCGCCTTTGGTTCGTGGAGCGGATGGAGCCCGGGAGCGCGCAGTACAACATCCCGTACCCGCTCCGCCTGCGCGGGCCGCTGGATCCGGTCGCCCTGCGGGGGGCCGTTGAGTTCGTGACCGAGCGGCACGAGGCGCTGCGGACGGTGTTCGCCGAGACCGACGAAGGGTCCGCCCAGGTGATCCTCCCGCCCGCGCCCGCGAGGCTGCCGGTGGTGGACCTGGGGGCGCTCCCGGAGCACGCGAGGGAGGCCGAGGTCCAGCGCATCGCCGGGGACGACACGCTCCACCCCTTCGACCTGGCGCGGGGCCCGCTCCTGCGGACGACGCTCCTCCGGCTGGCTCCCGGCGAAGCGGCGCTCCTGCTCACGCAGCACCACGTGGCGAGCGACGGGTGGAGCACGGGGGTGCTCACCCGCGAGCTTTCCGCCGCATACGCCGCCCTGGTGGAGGGCCGCCGGCCGTCCCTCCCCGAACTCCCGCTCCAGTACGCGGACTACGCCGTCTGGCAGCGCCGCTGGCTCTCCGGGGAGACCCTGGACCGGCAGGTGGCCTGGTGGAAGGCGCAGCTCGCGGGGGCGCCTCCCCTGCTGGACCTCCCCACGGACCGCCCGCGCGGCGCCGTGAAGGACGGCCGGGGCCACATCCGCGAGACGGTCCTCCCGGCCCCGCTCTCCGCCGCGCTGCGGGGGCTCTCCCGGCGCGAGGGCGCGACGCCGTTCATGACCTTCCTGGCGGCGTGGCAGGCGCTCCTGGGCCGGTACGCGGGGCAGGACGACGTGGTGGTGGGGAGCCCGACGGCGGGGCGCTCGCACGTGGAGCTGGAGGGGCTGATCGGGATCTTCCTCAACACCCTCGCCCTGCGGGTGGACCTCGCCGGCGCGCCGTCCTTCCGCGCGCTCCTGGGGCGGGTGCGGGAGACGACCCTGGGCGCGTACGCGCACCAGGAGGTCCCCTTCGAGAAGCTGGTGGAGGAGCTGGGGATCGAGCGGTCGCTCCACCACACCCCGGTCTTCCAGGTCGTCGTCTCCCTCCAGAACATGGACCGCGTCGAGCTGCGGCTGGGCGGCGTGGAGGCGGAGTGGATCGCCTCCGGCCGGCTGAGCGCCCGGTTCGACCTCGTGCTCACGATCACGGAGGAGGCCGGCCGGTTCGCCGCCGGGATCACCTTCCGTTCCGACCTGTGGGACGCCGCGACGGTCGAGCGGATGCTGGGGCACCTCGGGCGCCTGCTGGAGGGCGCCTGCGCGGACCCGGAGGCGCGGGTCGCGGAGATCCCGCTCCTCGACGCGGGCGAGCTGCGGCAGGTTCTCGCGGCCCCCGCCGCGGTCCCGGTCTCCGGGCGTCCGGTCCACGAGCGGATCGCGGAGCAGGCGGGCCGCACCCCGGACGCCGTCGCCGTGGACGCCGCCGGGGAGCGGCTGACCTACGCGGAGCTGGACGCCCGAGCGAACCGCCTCGCCCATCGCCTCCGCGCCCTCGGCGTCGGGCCGGACGGCCGCGTCGCCCTGCTCCTGGAGCGGAGCGCCGCGCAGGTGGCGGCCGTCCTGGGGATCCTCCGCGCGGGCGGCGCCTACCTGGCGCTCGACCCGTCGTACCCCGACGACCGGCTCCTCTACATGCTGGGGGACGCGGGCGCCTCCGCGGTGGTCACCGACGCGGCGCTCTCCGGGCGGCTCGCCGGCTTCGCCGGGGCCGCGGTCCGCCTGGACGCGGACGCCGAGGCGCTGGCGCGCGAGCCGGACCATGCCCCGGCCGTCCCGGTGGACCCGGAGAACCTGGCGTACGTCATCTACACCTCCGGATCCACCGGCGAGCCGAAAGGTGTGCTCGTCACCCACCGCGGCCTCTCCGACTACCTGGAGTGGTTCGAGCGGACCGTCCTGGCCGGCGAGCGGTTCGCCCTGCCCATGGTGAGTCGCCTGGGCTTCGACGCGCACGTCCGGCAGATCTTCCCGCCGCTCCTTCACGGCGGGGCCGTGTGGGTGCTCCCGGAAGCGGTCGCGACCGACCCGTCCGCGCTCCTGGAGGCGCTGGGGAGCCGCGAGCCGGTGTCGTTCGGGGGCGTGCCCTCGCTCTGGGGCGCGGTGCTGGACGCGCTCCAGGCCGGCGAGCACCCGGCGCCCGGCGGCCTGCGGGCGGTGCTGCTGGGCGGCGAGGCGCTTCCGCCGGAGCTGGTGCGGCGCACGCGCATCCACTTCCCGGACGCGCGGATCTGGAACCACTACGGGCCCACCGAGGCCACGGTGAACACCACCGTGGCGCTCGTGGAGGACGCGGAGCGGGTGACGCTCGGCGCACCCGTCGCCCACGCGCGCGTCTACCTTCTGGATCCCGCGTGCGGGCCTGTTCCGCTGGGGGTGCCGGGAGAGCTGTACGTGGGCGGGACGGGCGTGTCGCGGGGCTACCTGGGCCGGCCGGACCTCACGGCGGAGCGCTTCGTCCCGGACCCGTTCTCCGGCGTGCCCGGAGCCCGGATGTACCGCTCGGGCGACCGGGTGCGGCGGCGCGCGGACGGGGAGCTGGAGTACCTGGGACGCACCGACGGGCAGGTGAAGGTGCGCGGCTTCCGCATCGAGCTGGGCGAGGTGGAGGCCGCCCTCGCGGCGCACTCCGATGTGGGGGAGGCCGCCGCTCGGGTCCGCGAGGACGAGCCGGGCGAGCGCCGGCTGGTGGCGTACGTCGTCCCCTCCGGCGACGGGACCCCGGGCGTCGCGGAGCTGCGCGAATGGCTCGCACGCCGGCTCCCGGAGTACATGGTCCCGGCCGCGTTCGTCGTGCTGGAGGAGCTTCCGCTCACCCGCAACGGCAAGGTGGATCGGAAGGCCCTCCCCGCGCCGGACGCCGTGGACGGAGAGGACGGCTTCGTTCCGCCGCGCACCCACACGGAGGAAGTGCTGGCCGGGATCTGGGCCGGCGTGGTGAAAGCCGGGCGGGTGGGAGCGCGCGACGACTTCTTCGCGCTCGGCGGGCACAGCCTCTCCGCGACGGTGGTGGTCTCCCGCGTCCGCAGGGTGTTCAGGGTGGAGCTGCCGCTCCGGGCGGTGTTCGAGGCGCCGACGCTCGCCGGGCTGGCGGAGCGGGTGGACGCGCTCCTGCGGGCGGGGGAGGGGACGGAGCTTCCCCCCATCGTCCCCGTTCCGCACGAGGCGCGCGGCGCGCTCCCGCTCTCCTTCTCCCAGCAGCGGCTGTGGTTCATCGACCAGATGGACCCCGGCACGCCCGCGTACAACCTCCTCTTCCCCCTGCGGCTGAAGGGCGCCCTGGAGGTGGTCCCGCTCCGGCGGGCCTTCGCGGAGGTCTCCCGGCGCCACGAGGTGCTGCGCACCCGGTTCCCCCTGGTGGACGGCGAGCCCGTGCAGGTGGTGGAGGCGCCGGCCCCCTTCGCGCTCCCCGTCGCGGACCTGGCCGCGTTCCCCGCGGAGGCGCGGGACCGGGAGGTCCTGCGCCTCGCCGAGGCCGAGAACCTGCGCGGCTTCGACCTCGCTCGGGGGCCGCTGCTGCGCGCCCAACTCCTGCGGCTCGACGACCGGGAGTGGGTGCTGCTGCTCACCGTCCACCACGTGGTCTACGACGGGTGGTCCGGCGGCGTGCTCTTCCGCGAGCTGTCCGTCCTCTACGACGCCTTCCGGAAGGGGGCGGGCTCGCCGCTGCCGGAGCTGCCGGTGCAGTACGGCGACTATGCCGCGTGGCAGCGTGCCTGGCTCACCGGCGAGGCGCTGGAGCGGCAGCTCGCCTGGTGGCGCGGGCGCCTGGCCGGGGCGCCGCCGCTCCTGGAGCTTCCCACCGACCGACCGCGCGCCCCGGTGCCGGACCCGCGCTCGACCTTCCTGGGAGTGGAGGTGTCGGGGGAGACCGCCGACGCGGTGCGCGCGCTCTCCCGCCGCGAAGGCGCGACCCCGTTCATGACCCTCCTCTCCGCCTGGCAGGCCGTGCTGGCGCGGTACGCGGGCGAGGAGGACGTGGTGGTGGGCTCCCCCATCGCGGGGCGTACCCGGCACGAGACGGAGGAGCTGATCGGGTTCTTCGTCAACACGCTCGCCCTCCGCACCGACCTCTCGGGCGACCCCGCCTTCGAGGCGCTCCTGGGGCGCGTGCGGGAGGCGACGCTGGGCGCGTACGCGCACCAGGACATCCCCTTCGAGCGGCTGGTGGACGAGCTGGGCGTGGAGCGCAGCCTCACGCACTCCCCGGTGTTCCAGGTGATGTTCGCCCTCCAGAACCAGCACCGCGACGCGCTCCGGCTGGGCGGCGTGGCGATGGAGACCCTGCAGGCCGGGGCCGGGCTCTCGGGCGTGGACCTGGGGCTCAACGTCCTGGAGAGGGACGGCGGAGGGATGACGGTGGTGCTCGCCTTCCGCCGCGACCTGTGGGAGGTGTCCACCGCGGAGCGGCTGCTGGGCCACTACCTGCGGCTCCTGGACGGGATCCTGTCCGACCCGTCGGCCCCGCTCTCGACGGTGGACCTGCTCGCCCCCGGCGAGCGGGCCCAGCTCCTCGCCGCCGGAGAGGAGCCGCGCCCCGCCGCGTCGCTCCACGACCTCTTCGCCGCCCAGGCCCGGCGCACGCCCGACGCTCCCGCGCTCGTCGCCGGGGCGGAGACGCTGACGTACCGGGAGCTGGAAGGCCGGGCCGGGCGGATCGCGCGGAGGCTCCGCGCCCTGGGCGTCGGGCCGGAGGTCCGGGTGGGAATCTGCCTGGAGCGGGGCGTGGAGATGGTGGCCTCGATCCTCGGCGTCCACGCGGCGGGCGGCGCCTACGTCCCCCTCGACCCGCTGTACCCGGCGGAACGCCTCGCCTTCATGCTCCACGACTCCGGGGCGACCGTCCTGGTGACCCGGGAGAGCCTCCGCGGGACGCTCCCGGAGTTCGGAGGCGCCGTCGTCTCCCTGGACGCGCCCTGGCCGGAAGACGCGGACGGAGGGGACGCGCCGCTCGACGGCCCCGCCGCCCCGGAGAACCTGGCGTACGTCATCTACACCTCGGGCTCCACGGGCCGTCCCAAGGGCGTGCTGGTGGAGCACGCATCCGCCGCCAACCTCCTCTGCTCCGCGGCGGACGCCTTCGGCGTGCGCCCGGGAGACCGGCACCTCCAGGCGGCGTCCGTCAGCTTCGACGCCTCGGTGCTGGAGATCTTCCTCGCCCTCCTCAACGGCGGGACGCTCCACGTGGTGGACCCGGAGGCCGTGCTCTCTCCGGACGCGCTGGCGGCGCTCCTCCGCGAGCGGGAGATCGACGTGTGGGTCAGCACCCCGGCGCTCCTGGAAGCGCTTCCCGTCACGGACCTCCCCGCGCTCCGGGCGGTCAGCACAGGAGGCGACCGGTGCTCCGGCGCGCTGGCGGCGCGCTGGTCGGCCGGGCGGCTCCTGCTTAACTGCTACGGCCCCACCGAGACCACCATCTACGCCACGGCGCACCTCTGCGACCCCGGCTCGGCCGCGCCGCCCCCCATCGGGCGGCCGGCGGCCGCGACGCGCGCCTACGTCCTGGACGAGCGGGGCGGGCTCGTCACGCCCGGCGTCCCCGGAGAGCTGTACCTGGGCGGGCCGGGCGTGACGCGCGGCTACCACGGGCGGCCGGAGCTGACCGCGGAGCGCTTCGTCCCGGACGCGTTCTCCGACCGGCCGGGGGCGCGCCTGTACCGCACCGGCGACCGGGTGCGCCGCCTCGGCGACGGAACGCTGGAGTTCCTGGGCCGGGCGGACGCGCAGGTGAAGATTCGCGGCTTCCGCATCGAACCCGGCGAGGTGGAGGCCGCGCTGGCCCTCCACCCGGAGGTGCGCGAGGCGGTGACCGTGGTCCGCGGCGAGGGAGCCGGACGCCACCTTGTGGCCTTCGTGGTCCCGGCGGAGGGGGCCGCCCCGTCGCCGGCCGAGCTGCGCGACCACGTGCGCGCGAGCCTCCCGGAGCACATGGTCCCCGCCGCGGTGGCGCTGCTGGACCGGCTTCCGCTCACCCCGGGCGGCAAGGTGGACCGGCGGGCCCTCCCCGCGGTGGACGTGGCCGCGGAGGAGTACGTGGCGCCGGGCACTCCCACGGAGGAGGCGCTGGCGCGGATCTGGGCCGAGGTGCTGGAGCTGGAGCGGGTGGGACTCGGCCAGGGCTTCTTCGCCCTCGGGGGCCACTCGCTCCTCGCGACGCGCGTGGTGTCGCGGATCCGGGCCGACTTCGGGATCGAGCTGCCCGTGCGAGCGCTCTTCGAGGCGCAGACGGTGGAGGCCCTCGCCGCGCGGGTGGACGCCGAGGTGCGCGCGGGCGTGGAAGACTGGGAGCTGGCGGAGGAGCTGGAGCGCCTCGACCAGCTCTCCGACGAGGATATCCTGAGACTACTGAACGACCTCTGATGCGACCCGGAACGTCCGAAGCGCCGACCACCGCCCCCGCCCGGGAGCGCGCCCGATGAGCGAGATCGCCGAGCGCCTGGAGAACCTCTCCCCCGAGCGCCGCGCCCTGCTGCAGCAGATCCTCCGGCAGCGGACCGCCGCGAAGGCCGCGCCCCTGACGATCCGGCGGCGGGACGGGAACGGCCCCGCGCCGCTCTCGTTCGCCCAGCAGCGCCTCTGGTTCCTCCAGCAGATGGAGCCGGAGAGCGCCGCCTACGGACTCCCGCTCGCCCTCCGGCTGCGCGGGCGGGTGGACGCCGCCGCACTCCGACGGTCCGTCCGGGAGCTGGCACGCCGTCACGAAACGCTCCGGACGCGCTTCCCCTCCGTGGCCGGCGAGCCCCTCCAGGTGGTGGACGAGCCCGGCGCGGAGACGTTCCTCGTCGTGGACCTCGCGGGGATCGCCTTGCCGGCACGAGAGCGGGAGGCCCGGCGCCTGGCGCGGGAGGAGGGCGCCCGTCCCTTCGACCTCGCCGCGGGGCCGCTGCTCCGCACGACGCTGGTCCGCCTCGCGGACGCGGACGCCGCGCTCCTCCTCAACCTCCACCACATCGTCACCGACGGCTGGTCCGCCGGGGTCCTCACGCGCGAGCTGTCGGCCCTGTACGACGCCTTCGCCGGTGGGCGGGAACCGGGGCTCCCGGAGCTGCCGGTGCAGTACGGCGACTACGCGCAGTGGCAGCGGGAGCGTCTTTCCGGAGACGGCCTCGACCGCCAGCTCGACTGGTGGACGCGGCTGCTGGACGACGCTCCGCCGCTCCTGGACCTCCCCGCGGACCGTCCCCGCGGCCCTCTTCGCGACGCGACCGCCGCCGCCGCGTTCGTGGAGCTTCCCGCCGCCGCCGTCGCCGCCCTCCGGGAGCTGGCCCACGCCGACGGTGCGACCCCGTTCATGGCGCTACTCGCCGTGTGGAAGCTCCTCCTCGCGAAGCTCTCGGGGGAGGAGGACGTGGTCGTGGGGACCGCGGTGGCCGGGCGGACCCAGGTGGAGCTGGAGGGGCTGATCGGCTTCTTCGTCAACACCCTCGCGCTCCGCACCCGGCTCGGGGGGGATCCCACCTTCCGCGAGCTGCTCTCCCGCGTCCGGGAGACGACGCTGGGCGCCTACGCCCACCAGGACCTCCCCTTCGAGCGGCTGGTGGAGGCGTTGAAGGTGGAGCGATCCCTGACGCACACCCCGGTGTTCCAGGTGATGTTCGCCCTGGAGAGCACCCGGAAGGGAGGGCCCCCGGAGCTGAAGCTGGGCCCCGTGGCGGCGGAGCCGCTGGAGACGGCGGACGTGTCCGCCAAGTTCGACCTGAGCTTCACCCTGCTGGACGACGGCGAGGGAGTCGCCGGGCGGCTCATGTACCGGACCGACGCCTGGGACGCCCCGACCGTCGAGCGGATGCTCGACCTCTTCCGCACTCTGGTGGAAGCCGTCGCCGCGGACCCCGACCGGCCCCTCTCCGCGCTGTCCCCGCTCTCTCCCGAGGAGCGGGCGCAGGTGGTGGAAGAGTGGAACGCCACTGCGGCGGAATACCCGCGCGAGCAGACGATCCCCGAACGGTTCCGCGCCTGGGCGGCGCGCACGCCCGACGCCCCGGCCCTCGCCTTCGGCCCGGTGCGGCTCACCTACGCCGAGCTGGACCACCACTCCGACGCCCTCGCCCGCGTACTCCTGGCCCGCGGCGCCGGTCCGG
>Ga0180215_1000527_pt1 | contig 48205 bp, 42 predicted proteins | sample eDN3rd37CBELigBY_FD_128871 | JGI IMG/M metagenome (GOLD analysis project Ga0180215, IMG submission 128871) | Enriched backyard soil microbial communities from Emeryville, California, USA - eDNA 3rd pass 37_C BE-Lig BY (version 2) (version 2) | ecosystem: Environmental > Terrestrial > Soil >... | reverse complement strand
CAGATGCTATTATTGTCGCAGGACGAGATGATACACATGTTACCTATATTCTAAAAGGGTTAGAAAAGGATATTGATGTTATTACTGAAAAACCTATGGTTACGACAGCAAGTGATGCAGTTAAAGTCATGAAGGCCGAGTCCCGAAGTAAAGGAAAAGTTACCGTTACATTTAATTATCGATATAGCCCTTTCCATCAAAAAATAAAAGAAATGATTTTAGATGGTAAACTGGGACGTATTACTCTTGTAGAACTAAATTGGTATGTTGATACATTCCATGGTTCTAGTTATTTTAAACGCTGGAATCGTCGCCGTGAAAATTCAGGTGGTCTCTCTATTCATAAATCCACTCACCATTTTGATTTAGTCAACTGGTGGGTCAATCAAAAGCCTTTAGAAGTATTTGCATTTGGTGAGTTGAACTACTATGGACCGAATGCTGAATTAAATCCCGAGAAAAAGGATGGGCGTTTCTGTGGGACCTGTTCCGTAAAAGAAAAATGTGATTATTATATGCGTTGGACAACGAGAAGCCAGGGTTTCTCGATTCGTGACGATCACCTGGATACTGACGAATTAAATCAATCGAAACAAAAATATACCGATTATCGCCCAGATGCTTGTATTTTTGATTCAGAGATCGATATTGAGGATACCTATTCGGCTACAGTCAAGTATGATCGAGGTACTTTGTTAAACTATTCTATTAACTTCTCTGCCCCTTATGAAGGATACCGGTTGGTGATTAATGGAACAAAAGGAAGATTAGAAACCACAGAGTATCATGAACCAAGTCGTATTCCGTTTCCTTTCCCAGAACAGCAAACTATTGAGTACTATCCCTTATTCGGTTCAAAAGAAATTATTCATTGTGTGCAGAATGAAGGTGGGCATGGAGGGGGGGACCCACTGATTCTAGAAGATATTTTTCTTGGGGTCGACCCGAGAAGAAAATACGAGATTCTAGCTGGTACACAAGCAGGTGCTTATTCCATCGCAATGGGAGAAGCTGTATGGCGTTCCTGTAAGGAGAACAAACCAATTAAGATTGATGATTTATTAGGCATTGATCGTTATTACCCCCAGGGTGTTTCTTAAAATTACTGAGGAAAAGGGGAGTGACCATGCGTAGAATCCACGTTGATGAAATTAGAGATACAGTTGCAAGACTTTGTTGGGAAGCCTGTTACTATTTGCCTCAGGATATTACCGATGCTTTTAAGAAAGCTGAAAAAGAAGAGGCTTCGCCCCTTGGGAAATCTATTCTCAATCAGCTTATTGAAAATGCCGAATTAGCCGCAACAGAGCACATGCCTTATTGTCACGATACAGGGCTAGCGGTTGTTTATGTAGATGTAGGGCAGGAAGTCCAAATTATTGGTGGAGCATATCTAGATGCTATCCATGATGGAGTAAGGAAAGGATATACGGAAGGATTTTTACGAAAGTCTGTTGTAGGGGATCCCTTACTGCGAGTTAATACCAATGATAATACACCTGCCATCGTCCATACTGAAATTGTGGCAGGAGACCAGATCAAAATTACTGTTCTTCCGAAAGGGGGCGGTAGTGAAAATATGAGTGCGATGAAGTTTTTGTTACCTGGGGAAGGGGCTGAAGGGGTAAAAAAATTTGTCCTCGAAACGATAGAAGCTGCTGGTGGAAAGGCATGTCCCCCGGTTGTAGTAGGAGTGGGAATTGGCGGATCATTTGATAAAGTCACGGCAATTGCCAAACAAGCGGTTTTGCGGGAAGTGGGGGAACACCATCCTGAGCCGCACCTTGCTCAATTGGAGAAGGAATTATTGAAGGACATTAATAAGACAGGGATTGGACCTCAAGGATTAGGTGGAACGAGTACGGCATTGTGGGTTGCGGTAGAGTCCTATGCCTGTCATATTACTGCATTGCCTGTTGCGGTTAATATACAATGTCATGCGGCCCGCAAAAAAACGGCAGTCATATAAAGGAGGGAACCACATGGCAAAGTATTCTTGGAATACACCTCTCACAGATGATCAATTTTTGCAGCTTCGCATTGGAGACGAAGTGCTGCTTACCGGAACAATCTATATGGCAAGAGATGCAGCACACAAACGAATGATTGAATTAATAGAGAATAACCAACCGTTGCCAGTCAATCTGTGTAACCAAATTATTTTTTATGCAGGCCCGTGTCCACCGAAGCCGGGACAAATTATTGGTCCCACTGCCCCGACAACAGCCTATCGAATGGATCCTTATGCTCCGGCCATGTATCAATATGGAGTGAAGGGCACGATTGGAAAGGGTCCGCGTAGGGAGATAGTAAAAGAAGCCTGTCAAAAGTATGGGGCAGTTTCTTTTGCAGCGGTAGGTGGACTATCGGCCATATTGAGCAAGTGTATTCAAGAGGTTGAAATTGTTGCCTATGAGGATTTAGGACCAGAAGCAATTCGAAGGTTGGAGGTGGTAGACTTTCCCCTTCTGGTTGCTTATGATGCGTATGGTCAGGATTTGTATGAACAAGAAATTAGCAAGTATAGAAGTTTGTCTTAAATCTTTTAAGTTAAAACAGCTTCATTAGGGACTTACCTTTGGTAGGTCCTATTCTAATTTTTGAAGTCTAAGAATCACTAGTATTGTTCATTACTATTTGTTAAGGTAAATTATGATAATAGGATGAAAAAGGAGAAGTTTTTTGGGAAGGAAGGGTTATGGTGAGGATTGAAGAGGTTTCACCATTGAGGAGTAATCCGCTGGCAGACGATTATAGCCAGCATTTTGAAAAAATAGATCGTTTTTTCACCTATAATCCTTTTCAGGAGAATAGTTGGAAACAGCGGGCAGACTGGTTGACTGCATCGAAAATCAAACATCGGGACCAATTAGCGAAGGCGCTCCTTTATTACAACCGAACTGTCGGAAATACGGGTGCGCTCCGCAATATAGAAAAGCTGAAGGACGAGGATGTTTATGTCATTATCGGGGGGCAACAGGCCGGTGTGCTGACAGGTCCTTTACATGTGTTACATAAGGCGGTTACGATCCTCCAGCTTTGCCGGAGAGTTGAACAAACAAAAGGGATACAAGTGGTACCGGTTTTTTGGATTGCCAGTGAAGACCATGATTTTGACGAAGCCAATCATATTTATGTGCCTACAGGTCAAGAGCAGACTCCGAAAAAAATTCAGTTGCATAAGAAGGTGCTGAGAAAGCAATCACTTAGTGATCTAGAAATCAATTTATCAGAATTTGTCCAAGTTATACAACAATATTTCTCTTACCTACCAGACACACAAAATCAGCAAGATTTAATAGCAAAATTGCTGGACTTTTCACGACACAGCAAGGGGCTTCCGGATTTCTTTGCTAGGATTATGGCTTGGCTGTTTGGTAAACATGGATTAATCTTAGTGGATTCCGCAGATCCGAAGATTAGGGAACTGGAAAAGGCTGTTTTCTCACAGTTAATTACAGAGGATCCCTCTTCCCGCCTCCATGCCGCTCAAAAAGAGCTGCAGGAAATTGGCTACCATTCCCAATTGGAGGTTGATCCGGAGAACGCTCACTTTTTTGTTTATTGTAATGGGGAGCGTGAGTTGATGGAAAGAAAAGAGGGAGGGTTTGTTTCAAAGAACGGCAGATATACATTTACGAAAGATGAGATTGAACAATTGCTTGAAGAAAACCCTTCATCCTTTAGCGCTAATGTAGTTACCCGGCCAATTATGCAGGAGTACTTGTTTCCTGTGCTTGCTTTTGTCGGAGGCCCTGGAGAAATTGCTTATTGGGCACAGTTGAAGGGGATTTTTGATATGTTCAGGATGCAAATGCCAATTGTTTATCCGCGTATGACTTTTACCATTGTTGAGAGAAAGATCGAAAAGTATATGGCCCATTTTGGGCTTTCCTTCTATGATGTTCGTGATCGATGGGAGGAACTCCGAAAGGAATGGCTCAAAGAACAAAATGGTTTGCCGCTTGAATCGGAATTTCGAAATTTAAAAAACAGGGTAGAATCCGTATACCAACCATTTCTTGAGCAACTTATACGAATTGAGCCAGGGGTCCAAAAACTGGGGGAAGACAATCTGAAACGAATACTCTCCCATCTTGAATTTTTGGAGAAAAAAACTTGGTACGCGATCGAGCAACGTCATGGGGCCGCTCTTCTCCAATGGCAAAAGGTAAAGAATTCCCTCTTTCCATTGGAAAAACCGCAGGAGAGGGTTTATAATGTTTTTGGTTATCTTAATACATATGGGACAAGTTTCATTGATGAATTAGTAGAGATGAGGATACCGCTGACTTCAAACCATAAACTTATATACATATAATAGGAGGAAAAAAGATGAATACAACAAGGGAAAGTATTGTAAAAGATATGTCATTAGCCCCATCAGGTCATTTGAAAATAGATTGGGTAAAGGAACATATGCCTGTTTTAAACCGAATTCGAGAAAAATTCGAGCAGGAAAAACCATTTGCAGGTTTGAAGGTTGCGATTTCCCTCCACTTGGAGGCCAAAACTGCTTATTTAGCTAAGGTAGTTCAAGCCGGTGGGGCAGAGGTAACCATTACAGGAAGCAACCCTTTATCCACGCAAGATGATGTTTGTGCTGCACTTGTAGAAGATGGAATACAAGTTTTTGCAAAATATAACCCAGATCCGGAAGAATACAAGTCCCATTTCATTAAAACATTAGAGACCAGACCTGATCTGATCATTGATGATGGGGGGGATTTAGTAACCATCCTGCATAGTGAAAGACAGGATTTATTAGAGCAAGTTCGCGGTGGTGCCGAAGAAACAACTACAGGAATTTTGCGTTTGAAGGCGTTGGAGAAGTCTGGAAATCTCAGATTCCCTATGGTGGCAGTAAACGATGCCTTCTGTAAATATCTTTTTGATAACCGTTATGGAACAGGGCAATCTGTCTGGGATGGAATTAACCGTACAACAAATTTGGTTGTAGCTGGTAAAACTGTGGTTGTTGTGGGCTATGGCTGGTGCGGAAAAGGTGTAGCAATGCGAGCGAAAGGATTAGGGGCAAAGGTTGTTGTTACTGAAATCGATGCGATCAAAGGTGTCGAGGCCTATATGGATGGGTTTGAAGTGATGTCAATGGAAGAAGCAGCTAAGGTAGGAGACTACTTTGTAACTGTGACGGGAAATAAGGATGTAATTCGCGGGGAGCATATGGCTGTCATGAAAGATGGAGCAATCCTCTCCAATGCAGGACACTTCGATGTGGAAGTAAATAAGGTCGAGTTGGCTGAATTATCCACTTCTAAGCGTACGGTTCGAAAGGACATAGAGGAATATCAACTAAAAGATGGTAGAAAAATTTATTTGTTAGCTGAAGGAAGATTAGTAAACCTTGCTGCAGGGGATGGTCATCCAGCTGAGATCATGGATATGACGTTTGCTCTTCAAGCGGTTTCCCTTGCTTACGTGAATGAAAAATATAAAGAATTGGGAAACAAGGTGGTTAATGTCCCTTATGAATTGGACGAACAGGTTGCACGTTTTAAACTTGAAGCTTTAGGAATTAAAATCGATCAACTTACGGAAGAGCAGCGTGAATACTTAGATAGTTGGACGGAATAATTTACTGACAGTTATCTCCTAACTCAACTTCTTTCGGAAATTTTTGAAATGGGGATTACCGCCCGTTTAATGATCAATAATTTTTTTATAAAAATCCTGTCGGGAGGCAGGATTTTTTTTTATGTTCACGAATAATAATCGATAGTGGGTTAAAGTGGCATAAAGTGGTGGATAAGTGGGTGAAAGTGGGGTGTAGGTTACATGTTCATGGGGGAATACCAGCACACGATTGATGAGAAGGGAAGAATTACCGTCCCGGCAAAGTTTCGTGAAGAGCTGGGAGAAAAGTTTGTTGTCACCCGTGGACTTGATCGATGCCTTTTCGTTTACCCAATGGGGGAATGGAAACAACTGGAAGAAAAACTGAAAACATTGCCTTTTACTCGTTCAGATGCTAGGGCCTTTACCCGATTTTTCTTCTCTGGTGCAACCGAATGTGAATTGGATAAACAGGGCAGGGTAAATATACCAGGCCCGCTGCGGCAGCATGCCAATCTCGATAAAGATTGTGTGGTTATAGGCGTATCGAGTCGGGTTGAGATTTGGAGCATGCAGCATTGGGAATCCTATTTTGAGGAGTCGGGGAATTCGTTTAATGAAATTGCCGAAAAAATAGTGGATTTCGATTTATAAACTTGTCGATGGAAGACTCCGAATGAGGCAGCGAGGTGAAGAGAAACGTGTTCCATCATATAACCGTAATGAAACAAGAGGCTGTTGAAGGATTACAGATACAACCTAGTGGGATTTATGTTGATTGTACCCTTGGAGGGGCTGGACACAGCCAAGTGATTGCTTCTGCGCTTTCTTCAGAAGGGCGATTAATTGCAATTGACCAAGATGAATGGGCGTTGAATAATGCCACAGAGAAACTAAAACCATATAAAGATCGTGTCACTCTTATAAAGGGGAATTTCCGTAATCTGCGGGAAATAGTTGAACAACAGGGTTTCCCCAAGGTAGATGGCATCCTCTTTGATCTCGGTGTTTCCTCCCCTCAGCTTGATGAGGGTGAAAGAGGGTTTAGCTATCATGCGGACGCTCCCTTGGATATGCGGATGGATACAAGTGGGCCACTTACTGCAAAGGATGTGGTCAACGAATGGAGTGAGAAAGAACTCGCCGATGTGATTTATCGATACGGGGAAGAGAAATTCTCCAGGCAAATTGCCCGTGAAATTGTCCGTGCAAGGGAAGAGAAGCCAATTGAAACAACAGGTGAGCTTGTCGAGTTGATCAAAAAGGGAATCCCTGCTCCGGCAAGAAGATCAGGGGGACATCCCGCGAAGCGAACCTTTCAAGCTATCCGGATTGCCGTCAATGATGAATTAAATGCTTTCCGTGAGGCTTTAGAAGATGCAATTCAAGTGCTAAAACCAGGTGGTAGGGTCAGTGTCATTACTTTTCACTCTTTAGAGGATCGTATTTGTAAACAAGTCTTTCAAAAATATGTCGGTGGATGTACATGTCCGCCAGATTTTCCGCAATGTGTGTGTTCAAATCAGGCAATTGTTCGGATTGTCAATCGTAAGCCAATTTTGCCAAGCAATGTGGAATTAGACGAAAATAACCGAGCACGCTCTGCCAAATTGAGAATTGCAGAAAAGCTCTAAAGAGGTTTGGGCGAAGCCTTAAAGGACAACTATATGGTTTGTGAAAGAGGGTGGAACCGACGTAGTACACAAACCGCCAGAGAAGGAGGATGAAGGTTGAGAGGGAATCAGTATGGGAATTTGGCAGTTCAAATAAAGCAAGAACAAGCCCTAGAGACAAAAAAGAAGTCTAAAGTTGAAAAGGTTGCTGTTAAATATGGTATTCCAGTTGAAGAAAAATTACTTTATTTATTAAGCGTGATTATGGTTGTCTGTATTTCCGGGTTTATCTTATCTAGGTATGCTCTTATCTCCCAATTTAACTACGATATTGAAAATACCAAGGAAGTTATTAATTCAATGCATGAAGAAAACTCAAGCTTAAGACTAAAAATTGACGAACTTAGCAAGCGGGAGCGCATCTTAGATATCGCCCAGAGGGAATTAGGCATGACAATGAAGAACAGTACGGTTCGCGTTCTTTCCCACTAGCGAAAACATATGTGGAGGAGAGAAACTAAGGTGAATAAGAGAATCCGGATTCGCACATGGTTTCTAGGGGGAGTGTTTACCTTCCTCTTTTTTTTATTAGCATTCCGTCTATTTTGGATCCAGACAGTCAGCGCGGAATGGCTAAAGCATGAAGCTCAATCCCAATGGGAAAGGAACGAGACGATTCAGCCAAAGCGCGGAACAATTTACGACCGCAATGGTGAAGTGTTGGCTTATACGGCCAAAGCCTATACGGTTATTGCTAAATTAAAACCATGGGATAAGGCAGATACATCCTATGTGGAAAATGCTTTTGATACAGCCCAAAAACTTGCTCCGATCTTGGGCATGCCGGCCGAACGGATCGCTAGACTAATTGAAAATGGCCGCGAATCAAACAGAACGCAGGTAGAACTCCGTCCTGGAGGCTGGAAGATCGATGAGGATACTGCACAAAAGGTAGTCGATTTGGAACTGCCGGGCATATTCCTATATGAAGAAAAGAAACGGTATTACCCCAATGATTCTTTTTTATCGCATATTCTAGGATACGTTGACCTTGATGGAAATCCTGTAATGGGAATCGAAAAAATATTTGATGAAGAGTTAAGCGGTGAAAAAGGTGAATATAAGTTGTTGAAGGACCGAAAGGGATTCAAGTTACCTGACGGAATTGAAACCTTTAAGCCGGCAAAAGACGGAAATGATATTTATTTAACGATCGATTATCAGATTCAAAACTATGTCGAAGATGCTTTAAATACGACCACCAAAGAATTTAACACAAAAGGGATTTCGGTTATAGTGGCTGACCCGAATACAGGAGATATTTTGGCCATGGCAAACAGACCCCACTTTAATCCGAATTCCTATCGGAATATCAGTAACTGGACGAATAATTCGATTTCAAGTACGTTTGAGCCTGGTTCAACCTTTAAAATTGTAACGCTTGCTGCCGCAATCGAAGAGGGAGAATACAGCAACGATGAAACCTATCATTCTGGAACATACCGAAAAGTTACACCACCAATTAAAGACCATAACGGAGGAAGAGGGTGGGGAACCATTTCTTACCTTCGCGGCGTTCAGGAGTCTAGTAACGTATTATTTGCCATTCTTGGTTACGAACGATTAGGTAAGGATAAGTTTTATGACTACCTGGAGAAATTCGGTTTTGGCCAAGTGACAGGCATTGGCCTACCAGGTGAAGTAGCTGCACGTTTAAAACCAAAGGGGTTATTATATCCGCGTGATGTTGCCTCCATGACCTTCGGACAGGGGGTGGCTGTAACAGCGATACAGCAGGTAGCGGCTGTTTCAGCCGTCGCAAACGGTGGAGAACTGTTAAAACCGCATATTGTGAAAGAAATTCGTGCTTCGCAGACAGGAGAGGTTCTACAGCGGACTGAAAAAGAAACGGTCAGAAGGGTTGTGTCGGAAAAAACCTCGACAATAGTTAGGGATATTCTTGAAACGGTTGTTACAGAAGGAACAGGAAGATATTATAATATCCCTGGATATCATGTAGCAGGGAAGACAGGAACGGCCCAAGTAGCTGCCATTGACGGGGGGTACAAAGCGAATAAATATATCTATTCTTTTATTGGTTTTGCACCCAAAGATAAACCTGAATTGCTTGTATCTGTAGTTGTGGACCAGCCGGACGTACCTGATTCAAATTTTGGGGGACGTGATGTGGTTTCACCAATCTTTAAGCATGTTATGCAAAATAGTTTACAATACTTGAAGATAAGCCCTGATCTGAAAGTGGATAACGTGAAGATTGCCAAACTTGAATCGGTTCAAGTTCCTAATTTAATAGGTAAAACACCTTCCGTTGCAGAGGAATTATTAAGAAAAGCAGGTTTACAAGGAGAAGTTCTTGGGGATGGGACAAGTGTTATTCAACAATATCCAACGAGCAACTCTTCATTATCCGTGGATGGAGAAGTTTACCTGATTACGTCAGACCATTTAGAAGCGCCCTTGCCTGACTTTACAGGAAAAACCCTAAGGGAAGTCATGGAATTTTGTACCTTGTTGGGAGTAAAAGTCAATGTAATCGGGGAAGGTTTCGTTGTGAGACAAAGTATCCCGCCGGGTACTATCATTACTAAAGGAGAAAAATTAACAATTACCTTGCATACCAAATCAGATGTGGAAGAAGACTTGAAAGTGGAAGAAACAGATTCTGGGGTAATTCAGGAATAATCAATGGACAAAATCGGGAGATAGAATGCCTTTAGCGTTCTATCTCCCTTTATTTTTGAATAGGGTTTAGGTAAGACAAGGTAAGCCTGGACACTTTCCAGCCTGGCTTTCAGCAAAAGAGGGGGATGAAGGTGAGAGTTTCAAATGTAACTGTCCGTCGCAGAATATTTATTGCATTATTAATCGGTGTGTTTTTATATTCCCTTTTAATAGCAAGACTAGGATATGTTCAGGTGATTCAAGGTCCTGAACTATTAGATCGTGCAGAAAATCTATGGAGTAGAGATATTCCTTTTGAAGCAAAAAGAGGAATGATTTATGACCGGAATGGAGATGTACTTGCATATAATATAAGCGTCCCATCGGTGTGGGCGATCCCTATCCAGATTAAAGATAAACCTGCGGTTGCCAGGCAGCTTTCCAGTTTATTAAAGGCAGATGAGAAAAACATTTTTCGAGCCATATCGCAAAGGGAAATGATTGTCCGTGTTCCCGGTGGGAGAAAAATATCGGAGGAATTGGCGCGTAAGATCCGCGAAATGGATATTCCGGGAATACAAATTGCGGAAGACAGCAAGCGTTACTATCCAATGGGGGCGTTTGCCTCCCACATCTTAGGCTTTACCGGAATTGACAATCAAGGACTCTCGGGGATCGAGAAAGTTTATGACGATATGTTGCAGGGGAAGAGAGGCCATATTTCCTTTTATTCGGATGCTAAGGGAAATGAAATTCCTGGTGAAGTGGAAAAATTTGTTCCTCCAAAAGATGGTCTAAACCTATACTTGACGATCGACAGCAATGTTCAGGCAATCATTGAAAGAGAATTAGACCAGGCCTTTGCCATGTATGATCCGGATGATGCCATGGTGGTAGCGATGGATCCGAAAACGGGAGAGATTCTGGGGATGGCAAGTAGACCGAATTATGATCCAGAAAGCTTTCGCGATTATCCATCAGAAATTTACAATCGTAATCTTCCCATCTGGAAAACCTATGAGCCAGGTTCTACCTTTAAAATTATTACTTTGGCAGCCGCATTAGAGGAACGGAAGGTGGATTTAAACAATGAACATTTTAATGATCCAGGCTTTGTAAATGTAGCGGGAGCACGTCTTCGCTGCTGGAAGGCTGGGGGTCACGGGAATCAGACTTTTTTGCAGGTAGTGGAAAATTCCTGTAACCCAGGATTTGTAGCATTAGGTCAGCGCTTGGGAAAAGAAAGCCTTTTTGCTTACATTAATAAATTTGGTTTTGGGAAGAAAACGGGGATTGATCTGATTGGGGAAGAAAATGGGGTTATGTTTAAAATGAGTCGGGTTGGCCCTGTGGAATTGGCTACAACTGCATTTGGCCAAGGGGTGTCAGTTACCCCGATTCAACAGATTGCCGCAGTTTCCGCTGCAGTCAACGGGGGGAAATTGATGAAGCCCCACCTGGCAAAGGAATGGCATCATCCGATTACGGGAGATATCATTTCTACAGTGGAACCGAAGGTTGTAGATACGGTTATTTCCCCAGAAACATCAAAGAAGGTTAGGTTTGCACTGGAGTCTGTCGTAGCCAATGGAACCGGGCGTAATGCTTATATTGACGGTTACCGTGTTGGAGGGAAAACAGGAACAGCGCAAAAAGTAGAGAATGGGGTATATTCCAAAAGCAAGCATATCGTGTCCTTTATTGGTGTAGCACCGATGGACGACCCACAAATTGTTGTCTATGCGGCTGTCGATAACCCGAAAGGGGTTCGGCAATTTGGTGGAACGATCGCTGCCCCTATTGTACGGAATGTTCTTGATTCTTCTTTGCGGTACCTAAACATAGACAAAAGAAAAGATCAAATGCCGAAAGAATATATGTATCCAGATAAAAAATTGCTAGAGGTTCCTAATTTACTTGGTATGGAAAAAGATAAATTGCATTTGCAGTATTATTCGATACCTCTTGAGGTTGAAGGGAATGGGGATATCGTCACCTATCAATCACCGAAACCTGGCAGCCATATCGAAGAAGGAAGTGTCGTGCGAATTTATCTTGGTGACAAAATGAAAAAAGATGATTAAAATGATAAGCGTTACACGATTAGGATGGAGGGATTAGCCTGATGATATTGCGCGAATTACTTTCCTCTCTTCACTTATACAAACTTATTAGAGGAAGCCTGGATACTCGGATTGCAGGGATTGAGACCGACTCAAGAAAAATAAAGCCAGGATACCTGTTTGTAGCTTTAAAAGGATTTACTGTAGATGGGCATCAGTACATATCACAAGCGATGGCAAACGGGGCTAGTGCGGTACTTGTAGAAACGGAGGATGCTCTATCTGAAACGTGTATTCAAGTCCCAGATACAAAAAAGGCACTCGCCATTTTGGCCGATCGTTTTTACAATTACCCTACACACCGTCTAAAACTTATTGGTGTCACCGGGACAAATGGAAAAACAACGATTACTCACATCGTGGAAAAGATCTTGCAGGATGCTGGATTCAAGGCAGGGATTATCGGGACAATTCAGATGCGCTTTGGAGAGGAGATTCAAGAGGTCAAAAACACGACCCCAGAATCCCTGGAATTACAAAGATTGCTTGCCTATATGGCGGATAAAGGTGCGACACATGCCTGTATTGAAGTATCCAGTCATGCGTTGGAATTAGGCCGGGTTTGGGGCTGTAATTTTCGCACAGCGATCTTTACGAATTTAACCCAAGATCACCTCGATTATCATCAAACAATGGAAAAATATCGGGATGCCAAAGCCCTTCTTTTTTCTCAGCTTGGGAATACTTATGACCATATGGACCAAAGATTTGCGATTCTCAATGCCGACGATCCGGCATCCGAGCATTTTCAGAAGGTAACTTCCGCACAGGTCATTCGTTATGGGATCCATACTGAAGCAGATGTTCGGGCATCTGATATATCGATTAGCAGCTCAGGGACATCCTTCATGATACGGTCTTATAAAGGGGACTCTCCTGTACACATGAAACTAGTAGGGCTCTTCAGCGTGTATAATGCCCTTGCTGCAGCAGCGGCTTGCTTGGCTGAGGGGATTGACCTGCGTTCAGTTATCTCCAGTTTGGAATCGATTGAAGGAGTAAGGGGGAGATTTGAGCGAGTACATGTGGGGCAGGATTACTCCGTCATTGTTGATTATGCGCATACACCAGACAGCCTTGAAAATGTCCTTAAGACCGCAGAAGAATTTACCCAGGGTAAACTCTATTGTATTGTCGGTTGTGGTGGAAATCGCGATAAAACAAAACGTCCTCTGATGGCTGCCATCGCCGTCGAACATTCAGACCATGCAATTTTCACATCAGATAATCCAAGGTTTGAAGATCCCCAGGTGATTCTTGATGATATGGTAGCGGGGGTTCCGGATGATAAGGATAATTTCACAGTGATCTCTAATCGTAAAGAAGCCATTGAGTTTGCCGTTTCTAAGGCACAGAAAGGCGATTGTATCCTGATCGCAGGAAAAGGTCATGAAACCTACCAAATTGTAAAAGATCAAGTTTTCACGTTTGATGATAAAGAAGTTGCTTCTGTTGCCATAAAAAATAGAATAAAGTAACATAGAACCATTGGCCTGGAGTAACAACAAACGTCCCTCAAAAATGTAAAGGAGGCTGAGGCTGGGGATGCCAATCCGTGTACTATTATTTGCTATAGCAGCAGCTTTTTTAATTGCCGTTTTGCTTGGCCCCCTCTTTATCCCCTTCCTGCGAAGACTAAAGTTTGGGCAGAGTATTCGGGAGGAAGGACCTAAATCACATCAAAAAAAAGCCGGCACCCCCACAATGGGTGGAATCATTATCATTTTGGCCTTATCTTTTACAGTTCTTAAATTTGCCAATTCATCGATGGAGCTTTTTCTCTTGATGTTTTTAACCTTAGGTTATGGACTGCTTGGATTTTTAGATGATTTTATTAAAATCTCATTAAAGAGGAATTTAGGACTCACTGCTAAACAAAAACTTTTTGGCCAGTTGGCGATTGCTGTGATCTTGTACTATGTACTTGTTCAATATGATTTCGATACATCGCTATATATTCCGGGCCTTTCCGTCGGTATCGAGCTTAATTGGCTGTATTTGCCGTTTCTCATTTTTATTACGGTCGGTTCTTCCAATGCTGTAAACTTAACAGATGGATTAGATGGTCTGCTTGCTGGGTGCAGTGCTATTGCATTTAGTGCTTATGCGATTATTGCCTGGATGTCCAGTCAAATGAATATAGCGATTTTTTGTGCGGCTGTAGTAGGAGCTGTTTTAGGATTTTTAGTATTTAATGCACACCCCGCAAAGGTCTTTATGGGAGATACCGGATCTCTAGCTTTAGGTGGTGCCCTTGCCGCTGTATCTATCTTGACTAAAACTGAAATTCTTTTGGCTTTGATCGGGGGGGTCTTTGTTTTAGAGGCCTTGTCAGTCATGATCCAAGTAGCTTCTTTTAAATTGCGTGGGAAGAGAATTTTTCGAATGAGTCCATTGCACCACCATTATGAATTAGGTGGATGGTCGGAATGGCGGGTCGTTGTGACCTTCTGGCTTTTAGGTTTGATTTTTGCAGGATTAGCTGTTTATATAGAGGTGTTGAATTGATGGAATTCGGACGGGAATGGATAAAAAACAAAAATGTGCTAGTTCTTGGACTAGCTAAAAGTGGCTTGGCTGTGTCCAAGCTTTTGGTTCGTTTAGGCGCAAATGTTACGGTAAATGATCAAAAGGCGGAACATCCAGCAAATCATCTTGCTGAACTTAAGGCTCTTGGAGTTAAAGTTATCGTTGGGGGACATCCCGAAGGTTTAATCCATAAGGGAATAGATCTGATCGTAAAAAATCCAGGAATTCCTTATACGGCGGGCCCTGTCCATGAGGGAATCAAAGCGGAAATTCCGATCATTACAGAAGTGGAACTTGCCTATTGGATTTCAGAGGCGCCGATCGTTGGTATTACGGGTTCCAATGGCAAAACGACCACCACCACTCTGGTCGGGGAGATTCTCGCAAAAGCGGGTTGTAGCCCTATCGTTGCCGGAAATATTGGTACGGTGTTGTGTGAACAGGCTGAAACAGCCAGAGAGGATCAGGTACTTGTTGCAGAGCTAAGTAGTTTTCAACTTAAGGGGACCCTTCAATTTCAACCACAGGTTGCGTGTTTGCTGAATGTCATCCCAGCCCATCTGGATTATCACAAAACGTGGGAGGATTACATAACATCTAAAAGTAAATTATTTTCCAATATGGACAGTGATCAAATTGGTGTTTTCAATGCAGACAATGAAGGGGCACGGGAGGTAGCGGCAAATACCTCTTGTAAGGTAATGTGGTTTAGCAGATTGGGGACCGTTGATTTCGGAGCCTATGTTGAGGATGAAGCAATTGTCTTTCGATCGGAAGAAGGAAAAGAAGAGATTATTGCCATCAATCAAATTGCTATTCCAGGAACCCATAATCTGGAGAATGCATTAGCTGCGACAGCTATTTGTAAGTCGCTTGGCGTGGAAGGGGAGATCATTGCACAAGTTCTAGCTTCTTTTCAAGGGGTAGAGCATCGATTGGAATTTGTTTCGGAAATTGAACAGGTGAAATATTACAATGATTCCAAGGCTACTAATTCTTCGGCGACAATGAAGGCCCTTCAATCCTTTCAAAATCCGATTGTATTGATCGCAGGTGGACTGGACCGAGGGTATGATTTTTTGGAATTGGTACCGATGCTCAAAGAGCGCGTGAAAGGCTTAGTGGCGTACGGTCAAACCAAGGAAAGGTTTCGCCATATTGGTAAATTAGCAGGTTTAAAGCATCTAATGATCGTGGATACTGTAGAGCAAGCCGTTATTGAAGCGAGAAAAATAGCCACCCCCGGAGATATCGTATTGTTGTCACCCGCATGTGCCAGCTGGGATATGCATGCATCATTCGAAGAGCGAGGAAGCATTTTTAAAGAGTCCGTGCATATGCTTAAAACAAGCCCTCACAAATAGAGGTGGTACTGCGTTAGCCTTCACCTCTATTAGGGCAAATTTTTAGGCGATATTGGGGTGGCGGCTGTGACAAAAGCAAGATCAACACCTGATTTCATCATTATTCTTTCAACTATACTGCTGCTTACTATTGGTGTAATCATGGTTTATAGTTCAAGTGCGGTTGTAGCGATTGCTAAAGGAGATCCTTTCTTTTTTACAAAAAGACAACTGATTTTTGCGCTGCTAGGCATTGCTGCGATGTTTTTTATGATGAATATTGATTATTGGGTATGGAAAAAGTGGGCAAAAGTTGGATTAATCACTTGTTTTATCCTTTTGGTAGTTGTATTGATTATTGGTAAAGAAGTAAATGGTGCTAAAAGCTGGTTGGGTGTAGGAGCATTTGGGATTCAACCGGCTGAATTTACCAAGCTGGGCATGGTTGTTTTTTTAGCCAAATGGCTTTCGGAGAATCAAAAAAATATAGTATCCTTTACAAAAGGACTTGTGCCGACCTTAGGGATTTCAGGTGCCGCCTTTGGGCTTATTATGCTTCAGCCTGACCTTGGTACGGGGGCTGTTTTAATGGGGACAGCGGTATTATTAATATTTGTTTCCGGTTGCCAAATTAAGCATTTGATGGGGTTAGGCATGCTTGGAGTCATTGGATTTGCCGGATTAGTTCTGGCAGCACCATACCGAATCAAGCGCATCACAGGTTTCATTGATCCCTGGCAAGATCCCTTGGGCTCCGGATACCAATTAATTCAGTCCTTATATGCGATTGGCCCGGGAGGAGTCATGGGACTTGGTATAGGCATGAGCCGTCAAAAATTCAACTACCTTCCCGAACCTTATAATGATTTTATTTTTTCCATTCTGGCTGAAGAACTGGGGTTTATCGGGGGCACCATGGTTTTACTGCTTTTCCTGTTTATTTTATGGAGGGGCATGCGGGTCGCCATTTCGGCTCCGGACCAATTCGGGAGTTTGCTTGCCACAGGGATAGTTGGGATGATTGCCATTCAGGTAATTATTAATGTGGGGGTTGTTACCGGAATGTTCCCAGTTACGGGAATTACCCTTCCTTTCTTGAGCTACGGTGGATCGTCACTGACTCTAATGCTAACAGGTGTTGGGGTACTATTGAATATTTCTCGGTTTGCAAGATAAAGAAAAAAGCGTCTAGTGGTGATAACATGCGAGTAGTATTGACTGGTGGCGGGACAGGTGGACACATCTATCCCGCTTTAGCCCTTGCAAAGCAAATTAAAGAACATGATCCTGCTTCTCAAATTCTCTATATTGGAAGTATAAACGGCTTGGAAGCAGACATTGTTCCAAAGGCACAGATCGACTTTGAGGCGATTGAAATATCCGGGTTTAAACGAAAAGTTTCTTTTGATAATGTGAAAACTATTTACCGCTTTCTCAAAGCCGTCTCGCGATCGAAAAAAATAATTTCGGAGTTTCAGGCGGATGTTGTTGTTGGCACAGGCGGTTACGTCTGTGGACCTGTTGTTTACGCAGCTCATAAATTGGGGATTCCAACTATAATTCATGAGCAAAATGTTATTCCTGGATTAACCAATAAGTTTCTTTCCCGCTATGCGACACGTATAGCGGTTTCTTTCACAGGATCTGCCGGGTATTTTCCCAAAGACAAGGTTGTTGTAACGGGAAATCCGCGGGCCACCGAGGTTTATAAAGCCGATGGGATCCGGGGGCGTGCTTCTTTAAAGGTTTATCCCGGAAGAAAAATTGTTCTGGTAGTAGGCGGCAGTCGTGGAGCAAAAGCAATTAACCAGGCTTTTCTCAATGCCGTTCCTTATTTGAAGGAACGAAAACAACTGCATTTTGTATACGTTACCGGGGATGTTCATTATAAAACAGTTACCGAGAGGTTGAATGAATTAGAGACGATTCCAGACAATGTCTCAGTCTATCCATTCCTCTATAACATGCCTGACGTACTAGCTACAACGGATTTGATTATTAATCGGGCAGGAGCATCCTTCTTGGCAGAAATTACATCCCTTGGCATCCCTTCAATCTTGATTCCGTCACCTTATGTCACCAATAACCATCAGGAAAAAAATGCTCGTTGGTTGGAGCAGAATGGTGCAGCATGCGTATTACTAGAGCAGGAACTGAACGAAAATACACTATTGCATGCTGTTGACAATCTAATGGGGGATGCGCAAAGTTGGTTGCAGATGAAAGAAGCAGCGAGGAAATTGGGGGAACCATTGGCTGCAGAAAAGGTATACCTCGAAATGCAAACCTTGGTAAGCAAATAGGCTATTGTCACAAGAGGGAAGCCGCCCGCATAGATTACAGTATAAAGACGTGATAAAAAAGATCCCAAGGGCATCTTCATTGGGGGGGAAGGCTATGAATAAATTAATCGAGGAACTAAGAACAGAAGAAGTAGGGATTGTACTAACGGATGAACCCCTAGCCAACCATACCACCTGGAAAATAGGTGGACCGGCGGATGTATTCATTCAGCCAAAAGATCTTAGCGGGTTGGTTAAAGCAATGAGAATCGTTCATAAACATCAACTGCCCTGGCGGGTAATTGGCAAGGGATCCAATTTACTTGTACGGGACAAAGGAATCCGTGGTGTTGTGTTTAAGTTGGCTGATGGATTGGATCATCTGGAATTTAGGGATGATGTGGTGCATGTCGGAGCGGGATATTCATTTATCCGGCTTGCCGTAATGGCAGGAAAAGAAGGGCTTACGGGATTGGAGTTTGCAGGCGGAATTCCCGGTTCTGTTGGAGGCGCAGTATATATGAATGCCGGTGCCCATGGGTCTGATATATCACGAATTTTAAAATCAGCGGAAGTATTATCAGAAGCTGGAGAAATAAAAACCTACACGAATCACGACATGCAGTATAGCTATCGTCATTCTATTCTGCAGGAAAAAGGTGGAATTGTGCTAGCTGCTGTTTTCCAGCTTGCCCATGGTAATCGCAAAGAAATAGCCGATGCTATGGCCAAGTATAAAGATCGCCGAAGGCTGACACAGCCACTGCAACTCCCGTGCTGTGGTAGTGTGTTTCGCAATCCTCTGGGTAACCACTCCGGTCGATTAATTGAAGAGGCTGGGCTAAAGGGTTATAGGATCGGTGATGCGCAAGTATCAGAAAAGCACGCAAATTTTATTGTGAATCGTGGCCAGGCCACTGCAGCGGATGTCCTCTCGCTGATTAAACATATACAAAAGGAAATAGCTGAAAGGTATCAAGTTCAATTAATTCCAGAAGTTGAGGTGGTGGGTGAAGGGTAATCGGAGGTGAAACAATGGAAAAACTAGCTGTCGAAGGTGGAAGACAGCTACATGGAAACCTTCGCATTCACGGCGCAAAAAATGCCGCCCTCCCAATATTGGCTGCCACCGTTTTGGCGGAAGGCCAGTATACTATTCAGGATGTTCCCCACCTATCCGATATTTCGGTTATGTTAGATATTTTAACTGCAATGGGAGCTAAGACAAAGCATAAAGAATCCAACGTTTTGATTGACACAGGTTCATTGATTACTTCACATATTCCAAAGGATTTAATGGGCCTCATGAGATCCTCGATCTTTCTTATGGGGCCTTTATTGGCTCGCTTTGGGGAGGTGATTGTCTATCCCCCAGGGGGCTGTGCAATCGGGGAAAGGAAAATTGATCTTCATATAAAAGGGCTGCAGGCGCTAGGGGCAAATATAGCCGAATTTGAGGATCATATTCATTGTACAGCAAACCGCCTCTTTGGTGCTGATATCTATCTCGACTTTCCGAGTGTGGGAGCAACAGAAAACATTATGATGGCGGCAACGAGAGCAGAGGGAAAAACAATTATTCGGAACGCGGCAAGAGAGCCAGAAATTACAGATTTACAAAACTTCTTAAATAAAATGGGAGCAAAAATCCAGGGAGCCGGGACACCGGTCATTGTGATTGAAGGGGCTGACCACCTTGAACCTGTGGAGTACAGGGTTATTCCAGACCGCATTGTTGCCGGAACAATGCTCCTTGCTGGCTGTATGACAGAGGGAGATTTAACGATTGAAAATATTTTTTATGAACATATAGAATCACTTGTGAGTGTTCTAAGACAATGCGGTGTTGAAATAGAAAGGGCTCATGATATAATAAAGGTATCTTCAAGAGGCCTTCTAAAGCCTGTACAAAGGATTGAAACAGGTCCCTATCCGGGTTTTCCAACCGATTTGCAAGCACAATTGATGGTCTTTCTTACAATGGCCCACGGGCCGAGTATAATTCGTGAGAATGTATTTGAAAATCGTTTCAAGCATGTAGCAGAATTGTGCAAAATGGGTGCACGCGTCGAAATCAAGCAGAATGAGGCGAGAATCATAGGTGGTACCAGGCTGATCGGATCTGAGGTGGAAGCTACAGATCTCCGTGCAGGGGCTGCACTGATTTTAGCGGGCTTGGTGTGTGAAGGAACGACCTATATTAACCGAATTCATCATATTGATAGAGGCTATGATCGTATAGATCAACAACTCCAATCTATCGGTGCACATATTCGCCGAATTCCAGGATAGATGCTGGAGATCTGAATAAATTTCCAGATGGTAAAAAGCGGCATATATAGATATGCCGCTTTTCGATCGAAAAAAGGGGACAAGCTTTATGCAAGATTTAGAACGTGTACCGGCACTTACAAAGAAAAAGAGGAAGAAGAGAGCAAATCGTTTTATCCTTTGGCTTGGCTGGTTTTTCTTGATAGGTTTATGTGCCGTTCTATTTTTTCGCTCCCCACTAAGCAAAATTGATACGATAGAAGTTATGGGAAATGATATGGTTAGCACTTCTCAGATCATACAAATTTCAGAACTAAGCAAGGGTAACTCCTTTTTTACAGTACACCGCAAAAAAATAGAAGCAGCTTTAATCTCCCTGCCAGAAATTAAAACCGCCGCAGTTGAATCGCATTTCCCTGGGAAAGTTTCCATTACAATTGAAGAGAATAAAAGAATTGCCTACATGATTGGAGAAGAAGGAAATATTACACCAGTTTTGGAAAACGGTATACAGTTGGAAAATAGGAATTGGAATGATAGATTTATAGATAAGCCGCTCATACGTGAGTGGGAAGACAAGACAATGCTCACAAAGCTGGCCATTGAATTGAAAAAGGTAGATCCATCTGTGCTAAGTCTTATTTCAGAAATAAAGCCAGCCTCCAAAGAAGATCCTCTTCGTCTCGTTCTTTTTATGAAGGACGGTTATGAAGTGCAAACATCCATTCGCAACTTTGCTAAAAATATGAATTGGTATCCTGCATTTGTAGCAAATTTAATGCAGGAGGGGAACCCTAAAGGAGTGATCATGCTGTTTGATGGTAAATGGTTTATTCCATATGAAAATCCGGTTGGAGAGGATGAAGAAAAGGTAAATGAAAATTCATAGGATCCATATTTATCTTGCACTGGTTCTTCTTTCTTTTGGATTTATTGTTTCGTACAGTATTCAATTTACGAAGCAAACGACTTCAGGAACCCTTCCCTACTCAGATGACCAATGGGAGAAAAAACAGGAGTTGCAGGAAAAACTTATTGAAGAACAGGCACAAATTCAAGAACTTGAAAATCAACTGCAAAGCATAAAACATAAAGTATCTGAATTTGAGAAAAAGATGGGGGAAAGACAGGCTGAAGGGAAAGAATTACTTAGTGAACTTGAAGAAGTAAGGATGTGGGTCGGTCTTGTGCCAGTAACAGGCCCAGGGGTTGTGGTTGTTCTTAATGATAGCAAGGAAGTTCCTGATCTTGGGAATGTGAATGACTTTATTGTACACGAAGAAAACATTCGTCAGGTGGTTAATGAACTTTTTGCTTCCGGAGCAGAAGCCATTAGCATTAACGGGCAACGTTTGACCACCGTTTCCTCGATCCGATGTGTCGGACCAACGGTTCTTGTTAATGAAGTGAAAGTCGTACCGCCTTTTGAGATTTCAGCCATCGGAGGTCCTGATACTCTATCTACTGCATTGAATATGCCACAGGGTGTACTGCAGAATTTGAAGGACTTTACGAACATTGAAATAAAATTGGAGAAAAAAGATAAGTTAGACCTTCCGGCATACACAGGGGATACACAGAAATTAGTTGTGAAAGAGGATTTATAGATGAAATCAAAAAAACAAATCCCTTTAATTATCACCGCAATTAGTCTCATTATCGGCTTCATGCTGGCCGTCCAATTTAAATCTTATAATGCCCACGCGAAAACGGACTCTAAGGATATTTCCCAAATTCGTCAAGATTTGCAAAAGGAAATGGAGAGGCATCGGAGAATTCTCACGGACATATCTAAATACGATCAACTCCTCTATGAGTATGAAAACCCTCTTAACCATTCCGATTCGTTAAAGGTTATGAAAGAGGAATTAAGCCGAATTAAGGCACTCGGTGGCTTAGCTGAGATGGAAGGATCCGGATTGGTCATTACCATCCAAAATGCCCCGGTGGAAGAGGAGGATGGAGGGTATTTAAGCACCATTTTTGATGACGATCTTCGCTATGTTGTCAATGAACTGTTTGGCGCAGGCGCCCATGGCATTTCTATTAATGGGAACAGGGTAACACCAACAACTGCAATCCGCAATGTTGGTGATGAAATTCAAATGGATACGAAGATCATCAGACTTCCTTATGAGATTAAAGTTATCGGTGATCCAAATGTATTAGAATCTGCAATGAAGCTACGAGGATTCGAGGAATATTTTGCGATTGTCAATAAAAAAATTATTATGAAAAAACTAGACAAAATAGTGATTCCTGCCTATGATGGAAAAGGTATGATCCGCTATATGAAACCGGTAAAGGAAGGATCATAAACTATGTGGTTGCCTATCATCGGACTTATTATTGGGGTAATTCTTGGATTTTCCTCTGAAATTACAGTCCCTGTTGAATATCGAAGTTATTTATCGATTGCTGTTTTGGCGGCCCTTGATACAATATTTGGTGGTATTCGTTCTTACTTAGAAAATGTATTTGATATCAAGGTCTTTATGTCTGGATTCTTTTTTAACACATTACTTGCCGCAGGCCTTGCTTTTTTGGGGGTCTATATGGGAATCGACTTGTATTTGGCAGCTATATTTGCCTTTGGAGTAAGGCTCTTTAATAATATTGCTGTGATCCGAAGAATTATGATTGGCCGTTGGTTTAATGATGACACATATCGAGAATAGCAAAGTAGACAAGCTGTGGTAAAATTGTGTCAGACCTTGTCCAAAACTTGCCAAATTTGCTAGTAATTGCTATGAGATTTTTGAGAAAAAAAACCATAAAAAAAAAGGGAATCCATAATAGATGTTGAATTATGTTAATAGGCTAAATACTTTTCGTTGGATCAACCAAAATTTGGTGCAAAGTATTTATATTTTTGTAGTAGATGGAGTTCATGCAGGGGAGGTGCCAAGGATTGAACAACCATGATTTATACGTAAGCTTAGACATCGGTACATCCAAAGTGAGAGTCATCATTGGTGAAGTCAATAATGGATCCATTAATATTATAGGGGTAGGTACGGCTGAATCCCAAGGAATAAAAAAGGGAGCCATCGTAGACATAGACCAGACGGTTCTCGCTATTCGTGAAGCCGCGGATCAGGCAGAACGGATGGTAGATGTGTCCATCAAAGACGTCTTTGTCGGAATATCTGGTAACCATATCGAACTGGTTATGAGTCATGGCGTTGTAGCTGTTTCAAGTGAAAATAAGGAAATAGGTGAGGAAGATAAGCGTCGCGTAATCGACGCTGCGAAGGTTATATCGATTCCCCCGGAGAAGGAAATTATAGATGTCGTTCCCATCGAATATACAATAGATGGTTTATCCGGTGTAAGTGACCCTTTTGGAATGATTGGGATTCGCTTAGAAATGGAAGGTACCATCATTACCGGATCGAAAACGATCATTCATAATTTATATCGCTGCGTAGAAAAAGCCGGCTTAAGAATTGCCGGATTTTATCTTCAGTCATTGGCTGCAAGTGATATTGCCTTATCCAAGGATGAGAAAAATCTTGGTGTCGTTTTAGTTGATATGGGAGCCGGCTCCACGTCAATTGCAATTTTTGAACAAGGCACCTTGGCCGCCATATCAACGATCCCCATAGGTGGCGATTATATCACAAGTGACATAGCCTATGCCATGCGTACAACAACCGAAGAAGCCAAAAGGTTGCAGGTTAAACACGGCTGTGCTCTGATTTCAGATGCCTCACCAAATGAAACGATAAAAGTAAAAAGAATTGGCAGTAATGCAGATATGGAATGTACCCAGCTTGATTTGGCACATGTCATAGAACCCCGCATTGCAGAAATTATTGGACTTGTTGAAGAAGAAGTGTGCAACATGGGGTATGATAGTGAAATTCCCGCAGGGTATGTTTTAACTGGTGGAGTTGCAGGAATGCCAGGTGTTGTTGAACTGGCCAGGGAAGAGTTGCAGGTACCAGTTCGAGTGGCTATGCCAGATTACATCGGTGTACGAGATCCGTCATTTACCATTGGAGTTGGATTGATTAAGTATGCTTCTAAACATGCTCATTCCCGCAGCCAAATGGTAGAAAAAGAGAAAGTACATATTCCAGTGAAAGCCGCGAAAAAGCCACCAAAAACGAAAGACAAGGACGGCATGATCGACAAGATGAAAAACTGGTTTAGTGAATTTATCTAATCGATGCCTTTAAAACAAGCTTTAGGAACAAGTGAGGGGGACTACCAAGAATGTTGGAATTTGATTTAGACCAGGACCAACTTGCTCAAATAAAAGTAATTGGTGTGGGCGGCGGCGGAAGTAACGCAGTAAACCGTATGATCGAGATGGGTGTTCAAGGTGTTGAATTTATAGCTGTGAATACGGATTCTCAAGCCCTGCAATTATCTCGTGCTGAGCAAAAGTTAAAAATTGGAGAAAAGCTAACAAGAGGATTAGGGGCAGGAGCTAATCCTGAGATTGGCCGTAAAGCAGCAGAAGAAAGCCGTGAGCAGATTGAGAATGCTCTCCGTGGTGCCGATCTTGTTTTTGTTACTGCTGGAATGGGCGGTGGTACAGGTACAGGTGCTGCACCAGTGATCGCGGATATTGCTAAACAATTGGGAGCACTAACAGTTGGCGTTGTAACCAAGCCGTTTTCCTTTGAAGGCAGAAAACGTTCTGGACAAGCTTCGGCAGGTGTAGCCGCGCTGAAAGAAAAGGTAGATACACTAATCGTGATTCCAAATGACCGATTGTTGGAGATTGTTGACAAGAATACTCCAATGTTAGAAGCATTCCGTGAAGCGGATAATGTTCTTCGTCAAGGGGTACAAGGGATTTCTGACTTAATTGCGGTACCAGGATTAATTAACCTTGATTTCGCCGATGTAAAGACAATCATGACAGAACGTGGCTCCGCATTAATGGGAATTGGAGTTGCAACTGGTGAGAATAGGGCAGCAGAAGCGGCAAAGAGTGCAATAATGAGTCCGCTCCTTGAAACCTCTATTGATGGAGCACGCGGTGTTCTATTAAATATCACTGGTGGCTCTAATCTTAGTCTTTATGAGGTAAATGAGGCCGCAGACATCGTTGCCTCTGCATCAGATCAAGACGTTAACATGATTTTCGGTGCGGTAATTAATGAAAATCTAAAGGATGAAATTATTGTTACTGTGATTGCCACAGGGTTTGAAGAAACCCCTCAAAAGGCTAATGGGTTAGATAAGCGACCACAAAGTGCCATTTCATCTGCAAGGCACCAGGTTGCTAGCACGAAAGAAGAAGAGCGCACTGAGGCTCGTCCTTTCGCCAACTTTAACAGTAATAATTTGGATGTTCCTACTTTCCTCCGTAATCGCCGAAATCGTAATAATTTAAAAAAGTAAGGATAGATAAACCAAAAACCGTATGGTGCAACCATGCGGTTTTTTATGTTTAAGTAGTATCTGTGGGCAAAGGTTCTCCGTTCCCCGTCCTCCGATCGGAATCGAGACAGGATCCATCAGGTCGGGATTGAACACGCTCTTTTTTCCCCAAGCCTTTCGGTACCAGGCTACTTTATATGTTGGTCTTTCGCCAAGCTAGTTTGGCGGACCCAGGAGACCTTATTTGGGTAAAATTCCTCTTTTTGAGGGTGTGGGGGACACAGAAGACCTTATTTGCTTAAAATCTTCGGATATTTCATGCCAAACAGCGGAATAGCAGCTTTTGGGTCCGGAACCCCGTCTGAATATAGCTTTTGGCAAGAATTAACGTCTCTGTAGTCCGCTTGACCTTTTGAATGGACAGAGAAGGCCTTATTTTGGGAGGATACCGCCGCAAACATCATTCTTCTTAACTACACTTCCTCATTCTCCCATACAATGATTTCCCCAGTCTCTCCCCAACAACGAGCATATGGAGGCGACAAGGCCCACCTGCACATGGAGACAAGCATCATAAACATTTTTTTAGAGTCGTTATCCCTTAGAAATCTTGTCAGGGACAATAGGCAGACTATTTGTAGGTGGTTGTCCTTGTATAAAGTAAGAGATTAGCTAAACTCTGTTTCCATATTTTTCGACGAAAATAGTGTCACAGGAGTGGCAAGATTAGACAGACTTCGAATAGGCTTTATACTATACTAGTTATCACTAGTGGTTTGAATGACTTGTTTGGCCTCATGTTTTTTTCAAAGGGGGTCTGAAAATGTTGTGACAGTGTATGTAGATATTATCTTTTTATATAATTTCTTAATCGACTGGATTCTTTTATGGTCCACAACCTTTGTCCTCAAGCATCGTGTCAAGTGGTACCGGCTGGCCATTGGCTCCGGAATTGGTGCTTTGTATACTATTGTCCTTTTCTTTCCGGCCTTATCTGCTTTATATACCTTTTTATCAAAATTATTATTGGCGGCAGTGATGATTTTTTGCACTTTTGGCTATCACCGTTTGCGGGTCTTTCTGCAGCGTCTATTAATCTTTTATTTAGTTTCGTTTGTAATAGGCGGCGGGTTGCTGGGGATTCATTTTCTGATGCGAACAGAAAGCCAGATTATTTCTGGAATTGTTATGACAAGTTCGGGTGGGTTTGGAACACCGGTAACTTGGTTATTTATTTTAGTTGGGTTTCCTCTTATCTGGTGGCTTTCAGGAAAAGGCGTTCGACATCTGAAGGAAAATAACAGAAAGCTGGCTTTACGCGTACAAGTGGAGATTTTACTAATGGAACAAGTAGTCATAACCTGTAATGGGTTGGTTGATACTGGGAATCAGCTATATGAGCCAATTTCCAGAACGCCGGTTATGATTGCCGATCTAAGCCTTTTTGAAAAATGCCTGCCTAGTATGCTTTTTCAAGCGGTACAAGCGAAAACAGATTTCAGTACAAATTCCTCCTTTCTAGAATTGGATGACAAATGGCTGTCAAGGGTTCGATTAATCCCATTTCGCAGTGTTTCCAGGGGGATGGATTTGTTATTGGCCATTCGTCCGGATCTGGTAAGAATTCATTCCCAGGGTCAGACGATGGAAACCAATAAGGTGTTAATAGGACTAAATCCGGTTGCATTGGCCTCTGACGGAAGCTATCAAACCATTGTTCACCCTTCTTTGATTGAGAGTGGGGATATTCAATCTGATACGAATAACACGAAGAAAGCGATTTAGCGAAAGAATCGACAGATGAATGAAGGAGGTTTCCCTATGTTTACAAGAATTAGGCTAGTGAGCCAACTATTTTGGTACCGTTTACTTATGTTGATGGGGATGAAGGCCGAGGAAATATATTATATTGGCGGCAGTGAAGCTCTACCGCCACCATTAAGCAGGGAAGAGGAAGAATATTTACTGGGCAAACTGCCAAAAGGCGATGCGGCAGTGAAGGCGATGCTGATAGAAAGGAATTTACGGCTTGTTGTATACATTGCGAGGAAATTCGAAAATACAGGAATTAACATAGAGGATCTTGTCAGTATTGGAACAATTGGCTTAATTAAAGCAGTCAATACTTTTGATCCAGAAAAGAAGATTAAATTAGCTACATATGCTTCACGTTGTATTGAGAACGAGATTTTGATGTTCTTGAGGAGAAACAGCAAAATCAAGTCAGAGGTCTCCTTTGATGAACCTTTAAATATTGACTGGGATGGAAACGAACTTTTATTATCCGATGTTCTAGGTACAGAAAACGATACAATTTATCGTGATTTAGAAGATCAAGTTGACCGGAAGTTATTGTATAAGGCACTAGATAAATTATCAGATCGAGAGAAAACGATAATGGAATTACGTTTTGGCCTGAATGGTCAAGAGGAAAAAACGCAAAAGGATGTAGCCGACATGCTGGGAATTTCTCAATCCTACATTTCCCGTCTGGAAAAAAGGATTATAAAGCGTTTAAGAAAAGAGTTCAACAAGATGGTGTAACGAGATATTTGTTTATGCATAAATTTTCCCCCTTAGGAGATAATTAACTTTAACGCTGCTCCTAGGAGGGAGAAAGGTGACACGAAACAAAGTTGAAATTTGTGGCGTAGATACTTCGAAATTACCTGTATTGACCAACAAGGAGATGCGGGAGTTTTTCGTACAACTGCAATCCGGAGATTATTCAGCTCGCGAAAAGTTGGTTAACGGAAATTTGCGGTTGGTATTAAGTGTAATTCAGCGTTTTAACAATCGTGGGGAGTACGTAGACGATCTGTTCCAAGTGGGATGCATAGGGCTGATGAAAGCCATTGATAATTTTGACCTAGGACAGAATGTTAAATTTTCTACATATGCTGTTCCCATGATTATTGGAGAAATTAGAAGGTACTTACGGGACAACAACCCAATCCGAGTATCGAGATCTTTGCGGGACATTGCCTATAAAGCTTTACAAGTCAGAGATTCCTTAACAAACAAAAATTCACGGGAACCGACCATCTATGAAATATCAGAGGCACTTAATGTTCCGAAAGAAGATGTTGTATTTGCGCTTGATGCGATTCAGGATCCCGTTTCTTTGTTTGAGCCGATTTATCAGGATGGCGGGGATCCCATCTATGTAATGGACCAAATTAGCGATGAGCGTAATAAGGATATTCAATGGGTTGAAGAAATTGCCCTGAGGGAAGCGATGTATCGCTTAAATGATCGTGAAAAACTGATCTTGTCTATGCGTTTTTTTGAAGGGAAAACTCAGATGGAAGTAGCCGAAGAAATCGGCATATCCCAGGCGCAGGTTTCAAGATTGGAAAAAGCAGCCATTGCACAAATGCAAAAGCATGTACAATAGAATAGTAGTGAAAAGAAAGGCACCCATTAGTTTGGGTGCTTTTTCGGTTTTCATCCTTGTCCTTGTTTTTAGATAAGCACATCTTTACTCTATTTCTACATATATATGGAATATACAGATGGCGATGAGCTAAGGGTGAGAAAAAATGATGAAGATTTCAGAATTCCAAACCAAAGATGTTGTCAACGTGTTGGATGGAAGTCGCTTAGGCCAGGTGTCAGATTTGGAGATCAATTTGAAGCTCGGTCAAATTGATGCGATCGTTGTACCGGGGCAAGGGAAATTCTTTGGTTTTTTTGGGAAGGAAAATGACCTGGTTATTCCATGGAGAAACATTGTAAAGATCGGAAAAGATGTTGTTTTAGTCCGTTTGGAGGAACAACTCTATAGAGAAACGAAAAATGAGGCTAATCAAGAGGATTATCGCCCCTATTGAAAATGGCTGCCCGACGTATGAGCACATACTGAGGGACAGTCTTTTTATTTTACCGCTTTCGGGCTATTTGAACTAAAAATAGAGGGAATAGGTGGGCTTGAGTTAGAATCTGGGGGGACCTCGCAACATCAAGCATAAATTGTCGGTAAGTTCTAGAATATGGTATGATGATAAAAATTTTTATTATGGGGGATTAGAGTTGGAACCGTTTGTAAAGGGAGAAGATGCTTCTATTTTACATTTGATTTCATGGGAGAATGAGGTGGAAGGTCTTACAGCTGGGTTTACGACAAGAATTGGCGGACAGAGTGAAGCGCCCTATGAAGGCCTAAATTGCGGGTTGCATGTAAGAGATCTAGATAAAAACGTTGTACAAAATCGCGAATCGATATGTGAAAAGATAGGTTTTCCATTTGATGCTTGGACCTGTGCAGATCAGGTGCACGGGAATCAGGTGGAAATTATCACGAAAAAGCATAGAGGAAGTGGAAATAACTCACTTGACCACTGTATAGAGCAAACAGATGGACTTATCACTGCCGAAAAAAATATTCTACTTACTTCCTTTTATGCGGATTGTGTTCCTTTATTTTTTCTTGCACCAGAGGAGCGGGTTATAGGGATAGCACATGCCGGGTGGAAGGGAACTGTAGCGAACATTTCCCAGAAAATGCTGGACACCCTAGTATCAGAATATCAAACTAAAATAAATACAGTGAAAGTGGCAATTGGACCTTCTATTGGACTATGTTGCTATGAGGTAGACGAAAGAGTGATTGACCCATTTCTTAAATTATGGAACGCATCAAGGCTTCCCGAATGGATTGTCCCCACTCATGAAAAATCAGGGAAATTTCAACTAGACTTAAAAGGGGCAAATCGATATTTACTCATGGAGAGAGGCATTCCAGCGAACAATATTCTGGTGAGTCACTGGTGTACGAGTTGTCATACAGATTTATTCTTTTCACATCGTAAAGAAGCTGGAAAAACAGGTCGGATGACGGCCTTTATCGGATGGAGATAAAAAAAGCAGGAGGGATTTTCATGCACCAGAATATAAAAAATTCAATTACAGAAATTCAAAAAAGAATTGAACAGGCATCTTTACGTTCTAATAGAAACCCTTCGGAAATACAAATTGTAGCAGTTACTAAATATTCCACTCTCGAAACCACAAAGACGGTATTGGATGAAGGGCTTATCCATATCGGGGAAAGCAAAGTTCAAGATGTTTTACCTAAATTAGATGTGTTGGGAGATCGAGGAATTTGGCATTTCATCGGACATTTACAGACAAATAAAGTGAGAGAAGTGGTAGGGCGCTTCCGTTATATTCATTCTTTGGATCGGATGTCGCTCGCTAAGGAAATCGAAAAATGGGGGAAAAAGAAGGAATTCAAAACGAATTGTTTTGTTCAAGTAAATGTTTCTGGTGAAGAGTCAAAATTTGGTCTAAAACCGAAAGAAGTGTTGGAATTTGTCAAAGAAACAAGTAAGATGGAATATATAACAATATGTGGGTTAATGACAATGGCACCCTTTGAATCGGATTCTGAGAATACTCGACCTGTTTTTCGAAGATTGAAAGAACTTCAAGAAGAGGTAAAATCTCTTCAACTGCCACATGCACCTGTACAAGATTTATCGATGGGCATGTCCAATGATTTTGAAGTGGCGATCGAGGAAGGGGCTACCTTTATTCGCTTAGGAACTATTCTAGTTGGACAGGAATTGAAACCGACACTCTAAAAAATCAACCGATGAAGCCCCAAAGGACAACTACATGGCTTTTTATCAAGGAAGTAAATCAATGCAGTAAGAATGGCTTCTATTTGAATCCATTTTGAAGAAGTGGCTGATTCATTCTTAGCGGAAGCTTTCCCCCTACGGGGACTACAATCCCTTCTGAACAGGAAGCAAATTCGACGTAGTTCAGGAGGAGACAGATGCTGTCATGCCGATAGGGATTTAACTAAAGAAGCTTATGCATACCTATACAGTAAAAAAGCCAATAGATGAAGGGGGAGAATAAGCGTGGGAGTTATGCGGAAAATCATGGGGTACTTAGGCCTCTCCGGAGAGGAGATGCTCGAGGATGATTATGAAGATGATGAGGTTACATACGGGAAGCAGGAGGAACAAGAATCGGCGCCTGTGAGCAAGAAGTATAAAAATAATGTGGTTAGTCTTCAGCATGCCAAGGAAAATGTTAAGGTAGTTCTTGTTGAACCCCGTTCTTATGAAGAGGTTCAGGATATTGCAGATCACCTGCGTTCTAGAAGGGCTGTGATTATCAATTTGCAGCGTGTAAACCAGGACCAGGCCAAACGGATTATTGATTTTATCAGCGGTACAGTGTATGCCCTTAATGGAGATATTCACAAAGTGGGGATGAGTATTTTTATGTGTGCTCCTGACAATGTGGACATTCAGGGGACAATTTCTGATTTACTCACTCAAGAATAAAGCTTAGGGGTGAAGTAAATGGGAGCTACGATTGAAACCATCATACGTTTCGCCTTACAAATCTATACCTTTATGATATTCGGCTATATTATTATGTCGTGGATTCCACAGCTCCAATATTCAGCGATCGGTGAATTTTTGGGGAAAATGGTAGAGCCATATCTTAAACCTTTCAGACAGGTGATTCCAACTGTTGGAATCCTTGACATATCGCCTATTGTTGCGCTAATGACACTTTACTATGCGGAAGAAGGGCTCATTTATCTAATTTATTTAATATTCTGAGGAAATAAGGATGAATCTATATCAACATTTTAGACAAGAAGAACACCCGTTCATTGAGAGAGCCTTGGAATGGATCAACCAGGTCGACCAGACACATCGGGAACGTCTAACCGACTTCCTTGATCCTAGACAAGTTTATATATTAAACTCATTGATTGCAAAGAATCCCAATCTGTCTTACTCCGCGTTCGGGGGGTACGAAGATGCTGAAAGATGCCGAGTAATCTTGCATCAGTCCTATTATCTCCCTGAACCAGATGATTTCTCCCTGTCAGTCATTCAAGTTACAAGCCCTCAGGCCCAATTTCAAAAATTAAAACATAAGGACTACCTAGGAGCACTGCTTGGGGCTGGCTTGAAAAGAGGCAAGTTTGGCGATGTTCTCGTTCATCGGGAGTTTGGACAAATTATTCTGGCAAAAGAGATTGCTGAATATATGCGGATTCATTTCGGGCAAATCCATCGAGTTCAGGTCGTTTCAGAAGAAATTCCTCTGTCGCAAATTGCACCCATCCATGAAGACTGGAGGCGAGTCACCATTACCGTTCCTTCAACACGGGCAGATGTCGTCGTTGGCGATGTTTTTCGCCTTTCAAGGGCCAAGGCTCTAATTCCCATCAAAGCAGGTCATCTAAAGATAAATTGGATGCCTGTAGATTCTCCATCCTATTCTATTCATGAAGGGGACATGGTATCGCTCCGGGGATATGGCCGATTTAAGGTGATTAAAGAAGAAGGTGTAACGAAGAAAGGCAATATTCGTCTGGAAATAGGATTGCTTCAATCATAAAATTCGTTTGAAAACTTTGGAGGTGCATAGTATGGCATTAACCCCTTTGGATATTCACAATAAAGAATTTAGCAAAGCATTTCGCGGATACAACGAGGATGAAGTAAACGAGTTTTTGGACCAAGTGATTAAGGATATGGAAATTCTGATTAAAGAAAAGCGAGAATTGGAAGAAAAGCTTGCAGGAATGTCGGAACGCTTAAATCACTTTTCGACAATCGAAGAAACGTTAAGCAAATCGATCCTGGTTGCCCAAGAAACGGCTGAAGAAGTAAAAAGCAATGCTCGAAAAGAAGCGCAGCTCATTCTTAAAGAAGCAGAAAAAAATGCGGATCGAATTATTAATGAATCCTTGTCCAAATCTAGAAAAATTGCTTTAGAGATTGAAGAATTAAAGAAAAGAGCCTCGGTTTATCGGGTTCGGTTCCGTAGTTTATTGGAAGCACAATTGGAAATGCTGAATAATGGGGATTGGGATGAGATGGAGCGCCTGGAAGAAGAATTGGCTAAACACGACTAATATCTTGATCTACAAGGATTTTAGCGGTATAATTTCTTAATCATTTCTCCTGGTAAAACAGGAGCCTTCTCGTCCAAATCGGAATAGAGAAGGCTTTTATCGTTATTATAGAATTTAATATTTCTTTGTTCAAAATTGTTCTGGGAGTGAAATTTTATGGATTATAGTAAAACATTGAACTTGCCCAAGACAGATTTTCCGATGCGGGGAAATCTGCCTCAAAGAGAACCAGAAATGCAGAAAAAATGGGATGAGATGGAAATCTACAAGAAGGTACAGGAGCGCACTACAGGTCGTCCCCAATATATTTTGCACGATGGACCTCCTTATGCAAATGGAGATATTCATATTGGACACGCTTTAAACAAAGTTCTAAAGGATATGATCGTTCGTTATAAGTCGATGAGTGGTTATGATGCTCCTTATGTTCCCGGTTGGGATACCCACGGATTGCCGATAGAACACGCGATTATTAAAAATGAAAAGATTGACCGCCATAAGGTAGGTGCAGCCGAATTTAGAGAACGCTGTACGGAATATGCTTATTCCTACGTAGATCGTCAACGCGAGCAGTTTAAAAGGCTGGGGGTAAGAGGAGACTGGGAAAATCCATATATCACTTTAAAGCCAGAGTACGAAGCCAGACAGATTCGTGTGTTTGGTGAGATGGCGAAAAAAGGATATATATATAAAGGGTTAAAAGCTGTTTATTGGTCCCCTTCTTCTGAAACAGCCCTTGCTGAAGCAGAAATTGAATATAAAGATAAAAGATCTGCATCGATTTACGTCAAATTCAATGTGATCGATGGAAAAGGAAAGCTTGATTCAGACGCCAAGGTATTGATTTGGACGACCACTCCTTGGACAATTCCAGCAAACCTTGCGATTGCTGTGAATCCTGAACTAGAGTATTCCCTTGTTGAAGTAAATGGTGAAAAGCTATTAATGGCGTCTGGTCTTATTCAATCCGTTGCTTCTACGATTGGCTTTGATCAGTATAAAGTATTGAAAACCTTCCAAGGTGAAGAACTAGAAGGGATAGTTTGTAAGCACCCATTCTATGAACGGAACTCTACGCTATTATTAGGGGATCATGTTACTCTCGATGCAGGTACGGGTTGCGTTCATACTGCCCCGGGACACGGGGAAGAAGACTTTAATTTGGGTCAAAAATATGGCCTACCGATCCTTTGTCCTGTAGATGACAAAGGAAAGTTTACGAAGGAAGCCCCAGGCTTTGAAGGAATTTTCTATGATGATGGGAACAAGTTGGTTACTGAAAAACTGAAAGAAGTTGGAGCGTTGCTCCATATGAACTTTATCAGTCACCAGTATCCACATGATTGGCGCAGTAAGCAACCTGTTATATACCGAGCAACGGAACAATGGTTTGCTTCCATCGATGGGTTCCGGGAGGACATGTTAAAGGCGATCAAGGAAGTAAAATGGACCCCTGAATGGGGCGAACAGCGCCTCCATAATATGATTGCTGACCGAAATGACTGGTGTATCTCTAGACAGCGGGTATGGGGGGTACCAATCCCGATTTTCTTCTGCCGCGATTGTAATACTGAGATCATAAATGATGCGACGATCGATCATATTGCTAATCTGTTCCGCGAAGAGGGCTCCCAGGCCTGGTTTACAAAGGGCATTGCTGCATTGATGCCGCAAGGAACGGTATGTCCAAAGTGCGGTGGACATGATTTCCGCAAGGAAACAGACATCATGGATGTATGGTTTGATTCCGGATCTAGTCATGCGGCTGTTCTTCAGGAACGTGAAGCATTGTCTTGGCCAGCTGATTTATATCTTGAAGGATCTGACCAATATCGTGGTTGGTTCAACTCATCGCTCTCTACGTCTGTCGCTGTGTTTGGACAGGCACCCTATCGGAATGTATTGAGCCATGGCTTCGTTTTGGACGGGGAAGGCAGAAAGATGTCCAAGTCCCTAGGCAACACGGTGATTCCTGCTGATGTGATGAACAAATTGGGGGCTGACATCCTGCGTTTGTGGGTTGCTTCAGTTGACTATACAGCAGACGTTCGGATCTCAGATAAAATCATGACACAAATCGCTGAAGTTTACCGGAAAATCCGCAACACCTTCCGTTTCCTTCTTGGAAACCTTGATGGTTTTGATGTGAAGGATCGAGTTGCTTTTGAAGATCTGCCAGAGTTGGATCAGTATGTCATGATCAAATTGCAAAGGGTACTGGAAAAGGCCCATAAAGGGTATGACTCTTTCCAATTCCATACCGTGTTCCATGCGGTGCACAACTTCTGTACGATCGATTTAAGCCAGTTCTATTTGGATGTTTCCAAAGACCGTTTGTATACTGAAGCACCAGATTCGAAAGAACGGCGCGCAGCTCAAACCGTCATGTATGATGTGTTGGTTAGTCTCGTGAAGATTATGACCCCAATCTTACCGCATACAGCAGACGAAGTTTGGCAATATGTACCAGGCGTTGATACAGTAAGTGTCCAATTGACAGACATGCCTGTTGCAAATCACGACTTATTTAACGCTGAATTGGAAGAAAAATGGGATCAGCTTCTGATTGTCCGCGATGAAGTCTTAAAGGCTCTTGAAGAAGCGCGTAAAGAGAAAGTTATAGGACAATCATTGGCTGCTTCCCTTGAGCTATATCCAACGGAAGAAACACGTAAGCTGCTCGAGAAGTTTGATAATCTTGAAGAAATATTGATTGTTTCCAAAGTAGATGTGAAAGCTGGAAACGCTCCTGCAGATGCACTTTCCTTCGAACATGTTACAGTAAAAGTAAGCCCGGCAATCGGTGAGAAGTGTGAACGCTGTTGGATTGTCACACCAGAGGTCGGCGCGGACCCAGAACATCCAACCATTTGTCCACGTTGCGCTTCAGTTGTAGTAAACCTATAAATGTGATAAGGGTGGCTCGGAAAATTGCGATTATCGCAGTTTTCTGTAGTCACCTTTTTTGCTTAACATTGTTACAAATAGGTTTGACATGACCCCATATTTAACTAATGACCACAAGTTTATCTCCTTCTGTTTTTACATCTCCTAATCGGTTCAGAACAAGGGCCATTCCTTTCCTAAAAAATCGACAAAACTAGTGGTAAAAAGACCCCAAAATTTGACAGACTTTACCAATTGTTAAAACTATAATACTAAATGATCGGAATTATTTTATCTGCAATAAGGGCAGTAAAACCTTAACATCGAAACTTTCAGAAATTTAGATATTAAAAAAGGGACAAATGCCGTAAAAAGATAGGTCAGTGTAACTCGCCTTCAGGGAGGCCCTGTCCCTTTTAATGAAAGTTTCCTTTATAAGAAAAACATTGGAGGGAGATACTTGGTCGAGACAAAAATTAAAGAACTTCGGGAAAAGAAGTATACGATTGAACAAATCGCAGATGAATTGGGGATGACTACAGGCCAAGTTCGGTATCGTCTTTACAAAAAAGCTGTGTTGAAAGGATCAAACGAAGGAGAAAATATGCTGACAATTTCTGAGGTGGAGACTGAATTTAAGACAAATGAATCGATAACAAATTCTGTGAATCGGGACAGATTAAATCCGAGTGGTTGTAACCAAGCCATTTTTTTAAACACTTCCCCCCCTCCACCTTATTATGGCGAAAATGACTTGAGAATTATGGTCCAAGGACCTACATCCATCTATGTATATTGGGAAATAACTTGGCCGCTTATGAAGATAATTGCTGAATATCTTTACACTCCTTATGAACAATTGAATAAACTTTTACGAATCTATGATGTCACGGATATCTTGTTTAACGGTGTGAATGCCCATTGGCATCGAGATATTCTCGTCCAACCAACAAAAGACGATCAGTTTATTCATGAATTAGTACCAGGTCGAACTTATACAATTGATTTTGGAATACAGTATGAAGGAAGAATGATTACGTTTCTGCGTTCCAAGCCCAAATCCACGCCGCTTATTGCGGACACATATCAATACAAAGAACTTGTGCAATATTTGATCGATCAAGAAGAAGGCCGGATAAAACCTAGAGGATTTGAGAATTTCTCGGCATACACCATTTACTGATTGCGAGGTTGATTGATTTGCCCGTTCAAAAGGATGAATTAGGCTATCTAGCACTCGTTCTCCATGCGCATCTTCCTTATGTTCGACATTTAGAAGAAGATTTGTTGGAAGAACGGTGGCTGTTTGAGGCCATGAATGAATCATACATTCCATTATTACAAACGTTTGAACAGTTATCATCAGAAGGTGTTGAATTTTGCTTAACCTTTTCTTTGTCTCCAACCCTTCTATCGTTGCTGGATGATGAACTAATACTAAAAAGATATGCAATCCATTTGGACAAGTTAATAGAATTAGCTGGGAAGGAAACAGCAAGAACGCGAAGGGACTCCAAGATGAATCGCCTAGCGGTCATGTACTTCAAAAAGTTACTTAATATTCGGAGTTATATGCAAGTGATTGATTATAAACTTATTCCCCAATTTAAGGCGTTTGCAAAGCGGGGATACCTAGAGCTGATCACTACCGCAGCCACCCATGGATATATGCCAGCCATGGAAACAGAAGAGGCGATCCGCGCCCAATGGGAAATCGGAGTTCAAGTATTCGAACAGCATTTCGAAGGAAGGCCAAAGGGGGTATGGATCCCTGAATGCGGGTATACACCTGGACTGGATCGTATTCTAAGAGAATACGGAATCGGTTATTTCTTTTGTGACAGCCATGCCATATCTTCCGGGCAAAATCAACCTACGCTAAACTACAGCCCTGTAACAACAAGATATGGTATTAAAGCTTTTGCCCGCGATCAGGAGGCATCATCCCAAGTATGGAGCTCCAAGGTAGGCTATCCTGGAGATTATGATTATCGGGAATATTATCGAGATATAGGCTTTGATCTTCCCTTATCTTACATCCAGCCATACATTCATCCCGCAGGAATTCGCGTCCATACGGGATTAAAATATTATCGTGTCACAGGTCCTACTGATCAAAAACAAGTCTATGACATAAAGACTGCCACCAACAAGGCAGCCCTGCATGCAGGTCATTTTCTTGACAGATGCAGGCACCGGATTGAGGAAGAAGCAAACAACCATAGGGAAAATAAGCCGTTGATCGTTGCTCCTTTCGATGCAGAATTGTTCGGACATTGGTGGTATGAAGGACCCCAATTTATCGATTTTATTTGCAGGAAAATTCATTTTGACTATCTAACCATCAAGCTGACTACCCCGTCGCAGTATTTAGATGAAAATTCTAGTCACCCAACGGTAGAACTTCCACTTTCTAGCTGGGGAAGAAATGGCTACAGCGAAGTTTGGATTAATGAAGAAAATGCATGGGTTTACCGACACCTCCATAAGGCAGAGGAGAGAATGGCAGAATTGGCCAGGAAATTTCACGATCCAACATTTTTGGAAAAAAGGGCGTTAAACATGGCAGCCAAACAATTATTGCTCGCGCAAAGCAGTGATTGGTCCTTTATTATGGACAACAAAACAATGACGGATTACGCCATTCGGCGTTTTAAGGAACACGCCGGGATCTTTCATCAACTCTATGAAAAACTGATGGTAGGATGCTTGGAAGTGGAATGGATCAATTCATTAGAACAGAATTATCCAATATTTCCCACATTATCCTACCAAGTCTATTTACCTGCCGATGAGCATAGAGTAGCAGTAACTTTGGAACAGGATAGCCCGGGAAAGAAACGAAAGATTCTCATGCTGTCATGGGAATATCCCCCCAGGGTGATCGGTGGATTATCCCGAGCTGTATATGATTTATCAAGAGCTTTAGCCAGTCAGGGTGAAGAGGTTCATGTTTTCACCAGTCATGTCGAGGGGTATCCGACGTTTGAACAGATAGAAGGGGTATATGTTCATCGGATTTCTTGTTATAGAGACATAGATCACGAACATTTCATGGATTGGGTGTTCCAATTTAACCTTGCACTCCTTGACTATTATGAGTCGCTCGTCAAACAAGGTTTTCAAGTTGATGTGGTTCATGCACACGATTGGTTGGTTTCGTTAGCGGCAAGAAGACTTAAGGAAAGGTACCATCTTCCATTGATCGCAACCATCCATGCAACTGAATTTGGAAGAAACCAAGGGATCTTTACAGATCTGCAAAAAAGAATACATGCAGAAGAAGGCTTATTAACCAGAGAGGCAGGACTAGTCATTTCCTGCAGCCATTACATGGCAAAAGAAATCAGTCAACTCTTTGAGCTTCCGCGAGAAAAGGTATGGGTCATTCCAAATGGCGTTGATCCGGAAAAGGTCATTCAGTCGCCAACGTGGTTTGATCGCTCACAATATGCATTGCCAGATGAAAAGATCATTCTTTTTGTGGGACGGTTAGTTCCAGAAAAAGGGGCTCAACTTCTTATAGAGGCATTCCCAGAAGTTTTGGCCGAACATCCAGAAACCAAGTTAATCATTGCAGGTAAAGGTCCAATGGCTGAAACATTGCAGAAGATGGCAGATGCGCTTGATTTAGGACAAAAGGTTTTATTTACAGGTTTTATAGAAGATCAAACGCGCAATGGCTTGCTACAGCATGCTACTTTAGCTGCATATCCAAGTTTATATGAGCCTTTTGGTATAGTTGCTTTAGAGGCGATGGCAGCAAAGACACCTGTGATTGTATCGGACACAGGAGGGCTTGGCGAAATTGTTCAACATGGAGTAAATGGGTTGAGTATTTATAGCGGGAATGTTTCTTCCCTTAGAGATCAATTGATCTATGCACTAAACCATTCAGAGCATTTGGAGTCCATGGCAAGAAAAGCAACGGAAATGATTGCAATCCAATATAATTGGCAAGATTTGGCCTCGATTACGAAGGCTGCCTATAGTTCTTTAACGTTGAATCTACCGTTCACCAAGGAAACGATCTAAGGGGGAAATTCGGATGAAAGCAGTTATTATGGCAGGCGGAAAAGGAACAAGACTGCGTCCTTTAACCTCTAATTTACCAAAACCCATGGTACCGTTGCTCGGTCGACCATGTATGGAATATATCATTGATTTATTGAAGAAGCATGGAATTACCGAGATCGCAGTAACTTTACAGTATTTGCCGAAGGCAATTAAAAATTATTTTGGCGATGGCTCTGAATTTGGGGTGAATATTGTTTATTTTGATGAAACAGCCCCTCTTGGTACAGCGGGAAGTGTGAAAAACTGTGAGGAGTTTCTGGATGAACGGTTTATTGTAATTAGCGGAGATGCCTTGACGGATTTTAATCTGCAAAAGGCCATGGACTTTCATGAAACAAGTGAGGCAACTGCTACCATTGTTTTACACGAGGTAGAGAACCCCTTGGAATACGGCGTCGTCATGACGGATGAGGGGGGGAGAATTATCCGCTTTTTAGAAAAGCCTACATGGAGCGAGGTTTTCAGCGATACAGTAAACACGGGAATCTATATTTTGGAACCTTCAGTTTTAACCAAGTTTGAACGTAATGTTGAATTTGATTTCAGCAAAGATTTATTCCCAATACTTCTTTCAGAAGGAAGTAAAATGTCAGGTTATATTGCTGATGGATATTGGTCAGATATTGGGAGTTTGGAAGCCTATCGTCAGACCCAATTTGATATGCTGGATGGTAAAGTGAAAATCGAAATAAAAGCCCAACAGGCAGGTCCAGGGATCTTTGTAGAAGAGGACGTGAAGATCGAGGAGTTAGCCAATGTGCATTCTCCTGCTTTTATTGGCCGAGGTACGTATATAGAGAAAGGGTCACAGTTGGGGAGATATACGATCTTAGGCAAACATAATATGGTAAAAGAAGGAGCCGTCTTGTGCCGCACGATTGTATGGGATCACAATTATTTGGGTTTGAAGACTGAATTAAATGGTGTGACGGTTTGCCGAAGGTCCTTCATTGAGGACGGATCCCAGCTTTCCGAAGGGGTGATTATGGGGGATGGCTGCAGGATAGGAGCTAATTCGCATATAAAACCGGGGGTTAAAATATGGCCTGACAAGGATGTTGATGCCAATTCAACGGTCCATACATCCATCATTTGGGGGGCCCGTGCAGCGAAGAGTTTATTTGGTGCTTACGGTATTAAGGGGATTCCAAATATTGATATTACCCCTGATTTTGCAACACGCTTGGCTTCCGCCATGGCGACGGTTTTTAAAACAGGAGGCACAGTAGGATTAAGCGCATGCTCCCACCCTTTTTCACAGCTAATTAAACTGTCAATGATGACAGGGCTTCACGCTTCTGGCGTTCACACGATGGATTTTGGATCGACGATTCCAGCAGCGACACGTTTTGGGATTCGAGTTAACCAGGTTGATGGGGGTATTCATATTTCCACAGATGAGGGAAAAGATGCCTTTACGACGATTGAGGTTTTTGATCATCTGGGAATTCCCATTAGTAAATCAATAGAACGAAAGATTGAAAATTCTTATTGGCAAGAGGACTTTGTGCGGGAAACAGTGACTAAATTGGGAAATAATCGCTTCAACCCAACAGTCGCTGAAGATTATATCGCTGCTCTTAAACGGGAAATTATTGCAGATAAGGTATCCTCAAGTAGATTTACACTTGTTCTGGATTATAATTCGATGGTTTTGGGATCCATGGCTTTGTCGCTACTTTCAAGCTTAGGGTGCAAGATTATTCAGATTAGATCGGCAATCCAAGAGGATCTAACGGAATTAATCGAAGCCGTTAAAAAGAATCGTGCAGATCTCGGGATCCGATTGGATCAAGATGCCAGAAATTACACTTTTGTCACTGATGAAGGAAAAGTGATCAGTAAGGATCTGACGATCGCTTTACATTTGCTGATTCATAGCCACTCTTCCATGACAGCCCCTTTTCGGTTGGGGATTCCCGTCAGTGCACCAGGGGAAATAGAGTTCTTAGCGCAGAAATTGGGTACAAAGGTTATTCGTACAAAGGAAAGTCCCAGGGAAATGATGGAGGTAGCCAGGGAACAGAAGTTTCAGCCGTTGTTCGATGGATTGTACAGTATGGTCAAAGTGATTGGCTTTTTGTCGGAAAACGGTCGAGTTTTATCACAAACCCTTAGGGGGCTGCCATCCTTTCATATGGCTAGGCAGGCTGTCTTTTGTGACTGGAAAAACAAAGGTAAGGTTATGCGAATGATGATGGAAGAAACAAAAGGAAAGCAAGTGGAATTACTGGATGGCATTAAGGTTTATGATACGGACGGTTGGGTCTTGATCATGCCCGATATTGAATTGCCGCATTTTCGCGTAATTACACAAGGTGCTTCGAAAGAAATTGCATCGTCATTGGCGCAAAATTATGTAGAGAAAATCCAAAAATATCAAATGATTTAGGATGTGAGAGAATGCCCCGACCGCTGGTCATAGGGAATGGAAAAATTCTAATTAATTTTGACCAATCACTAAATATGAGAGACCTTTACTATCCCTTTGTTGGTCAACGAAATCATATAGGGGGGTATTTTTCACGGCTGGGTGTATGGGTGGACGGCAAGTTCAGTTGGTGCCATGAATCAGGTTGGGACATTCGATTGGGGTATTTTCCTGAAAGTCTTGTAACCAATATTCAATTGGAACATCAGGCATTGAGATTGCGGCTTAAGATCAACGATGCCGTACACCAAAGAGAAACGATCTACCTTAAAAAGGTGACTGTGGAGAATTTAAGTGAAAAAACAAGGGAAATTCGCATCTTTTTTAATCATGATTTCAGCATCAATGAAACTGAGGTAGGAGATACAGCTGTTTTTGAGCCAATCACCCGCTCTGTCTATCATTACAAACAAAACGTTTACTTGTTAATGAATGGAAAAACGGAGCAGGAAGGTATCTATGAGTACAGCACAGGGGTCAAGCGGTTCAATCATGCGGAAGGAACTTGGCGCGACGCCGAGGATGGGAAATTGTCTGGCAATCCCATTGCACAGGGCTCAGTCGATAGTACAATTAGTTTTCGGCTACACATCGATGGGCAGCAGGAGAAAACGATTTGGTACTGGATTGCAGTGGGATCCAAATTAAGCGAAGTGAAAAAACTGAACCAATATGTCTTGGATAGTGAACCGGAATTGTTGTTAGGGCGTGTGAAAGTATATTGGCAAAGATGGGTTAATAAGTCCAATTTGGATTTTAAAGATCTGCCGCAGAGCATTATTCATTTATATAAAAAGAGCTTATTGATTGTCCGCACGCAAACCGATCAGCATGGGGCCATCCTAGCTGCCAATGATTCAGATATTCTCCAGTATAATAGGGATCATTATAGCTATATGTGGCCCCGTGATGGGGCGCTAGTCGCTTATGCAATGACAAAGGCAGGATACGAGGGGATGGTTAGTCCCTTTTTCGAATTTTGCACAAAGGTGCTTTCGGAGGAAGGGTATTTATTTCATAAATACAATCCAGACGGTTCGGTAGGTTCAAGCTGGCATCCATTTATACAGAATGGAAAGCCTCAATTGCCGATTCAGGAGGATGAAACTGCCCTTGTGTTATTTGCCTTGTGGGAACATTATAGTCAGCATAAACATATTGAGTTTTCGCAAAATCTGTATGAGACATTAATTCGACCTGCCGCAAAATTCCTTATGACTTACGTAGAAGATACAGTCGATCTCCCTAAGGCCAGTTACGATCTTTGGGAAGAAAGAAGAGGGATTTTTACCTTTACGGCTTGCACGGTCTATGGCGGACTTATGGCCGCAGCAAACTTTGCCAGACTGTTTGGCGATGACCGCAGATGCCGAAGGTATGAGGATACTGCAAAGCGGATTAAACAGGGAATCGAAACCCATTTATATGACGAAGAAATTGGCCGATTTATTCGTGGGATCTACCTCGATGAGGATGGCTCGATTACTAAGGATTTGACAATCGAAAGCAGCTTATATGGGTTATTTGCTTTTCATGTTTTTGAACCGTTGGATGAACGAGTAGTTCGTACAATGGAGGCTGTTGAAACAGGGCTGGCAGTGAAGACCAAGGTTGGGGGCATCAGCCGCTACCAAAACGATTATTATTTTCAAAAGTCGCAGGATATTTCTAATGTCCCCGGCAACCCTTGGGTCATTTGCACCTTATGGGTGGCCGAATGGAAAATGGCCAAAGCCAAAACGTTGGAAGAGTTGAAGGAAACGATTAAGACGTTGGAATGGGTGGAAGGATTGGCTTTGGAAAGTGGTGCTTTGCCGGAGCAATTCGATCCATATACCGGAAAACCCCTGTCTGTTGCCCCGTTGACTTGGTCTCATTCGACCTTTGTTCTGACAGTCTTAAAATATTTAGAGAAATACAATCAATTATCCGCACGCAACTAGAACAGAAAAGCCCTTGTTGCCCTCTTCGAATGAATGGAGTAGGAATGCAGGGGTATTTCTTTTTGTTGGTGTGCTATGCTACAATTCAATTATTCGATTTTCAAGGAAAATAGTGGAGGGAATCATGTTTTATTATTTTATTGCACTTCTTGTTTTCGCCTTGGACCAATTAACGAAATGGCTTGTAGTTAAATATATGGAACTAGGGCAGTCTATACCCATAATCGAAGGCGTCTTTCATTTTACCTCCCACCGAAACCGTGGGGCTGCTTTTGGGATCCTGCAAAATCAAAGATGGTTTTTTATACTTATTACGGTTGCGGTTGTAGCAGGGATTATTTTCTACATGCGTAAGGTAGGAAGGAATAAACCTTTGGTTTCATTTTCTTTAGCCCTTATTTTGGGCGGGGCGATTGGCAATTTTATCGATCGTTTATTGATGGGAGAAGTCGTTGATTTCTTGGATTTCACCTTGATTCATTATCCAATTTTTAATGTAGCAGACTCTGCGATCGTTGTCGGTGTTGGCTTATATATCTATGATACACTGAAGGAAATGATTGCGGAGAGAAAGGGGTAATATGTCCGCTTTTGAGCTTTTCGACTGGGTTACCACGCCGGAACTGCAAGGGGAACGGATAGATAAATTTCTTGCGGAGGCAAATCCCGATTGGTCGCGGTCACAGGTGCAAAAATGGATTAAGGACGGGCTTGTGGAGGTTAATGGGGAAGTTGTGAAAGGGAATTACCGTCTAACATCTGACGATGAGGTGAGCCTTAAAATTCCCCCTCCAAAAGAATTAAATATCGCCCCTGAACCAATGGATTTGGATATTGCTTATGAAGACGGGGATGTCATTGTAATCAATAAGCCGCGAGGCCTGGTTGTCCATCCGGGAGCCGGGCATTATTCGGGAACACTTGTGAATGGACTTCTCTATCATTGTAAGGATTCTCTTTCTGGAATCAATGGGATCATGCGTCCAGGGATCGTCCATCGAATTGATAAAGACACGTCTGGTCTAATTATGGTAGCAAAAAATGACAAAGCCCACCTGAGTTTGGCCGAGCAGTTAAAGGAACATTCGGTGACACGCAAATATATTGCTTTGGTCCACGGGATTATCCCTCATCAAAGCGGAACAATTGATGCAGCGATCGGCCGTGATCCAAAAAATCGCCAACAAATGGCTGTTGTTCCCGAGACAGGAAAGCATGCTGTAACCCATTTTGTTGTCGTGGAGCGCTTCGCCGACTATTCATTGGTTGAATTAAAGCTTGAAACAGGAAGAACCCATCAAATTAGGGTTCATATGAAGTATATTGGTTATCCATTAGTAGGGGATCCCAAATATGGACTAGCCAAAGCTAAGGGTGCCGCCCACCTCGATGGACAGGCTTTGCATGCTGCTATGCTCGGTTTTGTTCATCCGAGGACAGGGGAGTATTTGGAATTCTCCGCCCCCCTTCCGAGCGATTTAGAACAAGTTGTTCAACAATTGCGTAATATCTTATGAGCATTGACAGATGGGTAGATTCATGTCATACTTTGGATAATTTCATAAGAAAAACCTTTAAATTCAATCCCGCGAGGTTGATAAGGTTGTCGGATTATGTAGCTCTGTATACGGATATAGGGTGTATATCGTTGCGCCTAATACGTATGCTATATCAAAAGGCTTCCTGTCAATTTCAGGAAGCCTTTTTTGTGTACCGATTTGTGCAATCAGGGCAAAATAATATGTAGAAAATCAGAAAAGAAGGTGGAACTGTGCAAGCTAGATTAATCTTGGAAGATGGAACAGTATTTGAAGGGAAATCATTTGGAGCGGACAAACATTCCTTCGGGGAAGTTGTTTTTAATACAAGCATGACGGGTTACCAAGAAGTTTTATCCGATCCTTCTTACTGCGGTCAAATCGTTACCATGACTTATCCGCTGATCGGAAACTATGGCGTTAACCGTGACGATTTTGAATCTATACGCCCTTTTATCCACGGTTTTGTGGTTCGGGAGCATTGCGAGGTACCAAGTAATTTCCGCAATCAGCAAACCTTAGATTCCTTGCTGAAGGAATATGAAATCCCTGGAATTTACGATGTCGATACAAGAAAACTAACTCGAAAAATTCGCCAGTTTGGAACGATGAAAGGAATGATCACCACATCGTCCGAATCAGTAGAAAGCTTCCTGGAGCAATTGAAAAATACGCCAAATATGACCAACCAAATTTCCTTGGTTTCAACAAAAAGTGTATTTAGCTCTCCAGGCCGCGGACCAAGAATTGTTCTTGTTGATTTCGGCTCGAAGCATGGGATTCTCCGCGAATTAGCCAACCGGTTATGTGATGTAATTGTCGTTCCTTACAATACTACGGCGACGGAAATCCTTCGGCTTCGTCCAGATGGAATTGTCCTATCCAATGGACCTGGGGATCCCAAGGATGTCCCTGAAGCCATCGAAATGATCCAAGGTATCTTGGGACGCTACCCATTATTTGGGATCTGCATGGGACACCAATTATTTGCTTTAGCCTGTGGGGCGGACACAGAGAAAATGAAATTCGGTCACCGTGGAGGAAACCATCCAGTAAAAGAATGGGCAACAAATCGCACCTTTATTACTTCCCAAAACCACGGATTTGCCGTTAAGGAAGAATCGCTTAAAGGAACGGATTTGGAAGTTTCGCACTCAGCGGTAAATGACGGAACGATTGAAGGGCTAAGACATAAAAAATATGATGCATTCTCTGTACAATACCATCCGGAGGCAGCACCCGGGCCTTATGATTCCGGATATTTATTCGATCGTTTTCTAGATATGGTTGCTGAACACAAGAAGGAGGTTAATCCCTATGCCATTACTCGCTAATATAAAAAAAGTCTTAGTTATCGGATCAGGCCCCATTATCATCGGTCAAGCTGCAGAGTTTGATTATGCTGGAACTCAGGCTTGTCAAGCGTTGAAAGAAGAAGGTTTAGAAGTTGTTCTGATCAATAGTAATCCTGCAACAATTATGACGGATACCAATATCGCCGATAAGGTGTATATTGAACCGTTGACCGTTGAATTTGTTTCTCGTATTATTCGCCAAGAAAAGCCTGACGGCTTGTTGGCTACATTAGGTGGACAGACTGGACTGAACTTAGCGAAGGCACTTGACGAATCCGGTGTACTTAAAGAAGAAGGGGTTACCTTGCTAGGAACGGATCT
>Ga0180215_1000522_pt1 | contig 48425 bp, 50 predicted proteins | sample eDN3rd37CBELigBY_FD_128871 | JGI IMG/M metagenome (GOLD analysis project Ga0180215, IMG submission 128871) | Enriched backyard soil microbial communities from Emeryville, California, USA - eDNA 3rd pass 37_C BE-Lig BY (version 2) (version 2) | ecosystem: Environmental > Terrestrial > Soil >... | reverse complement strand
TTAATACTGACAAAAATTATGATTTAAAACGCTTCGTCTTGTTCAGTTTTCAAGGTTCAATTTCTTAATCATCGTCGTAAAAGCGACTTTTTTAATATATCACAAAACCTTTTGTTTTGTCAACAACAATTTTTAACTTTTTTTCAAATCTCTTTTGTTGTTGTTATAGTTGTCTTAACGACGAATATTAATATACCAGATTACTGGAATGAATGTCAACAACTTTTATAAATATTTTTTTGAAATAGTTTTCAAGACTTCATAAATCAATAAAGTCTGACATATAATATAGCATTTAAAATTTCAGTTTGCAATACTATTCAAAGCTAGTTATTACTTGTTTTTAATGAAAAAATCCCTAAGCCTATCAAAACAATAATTCCGCCAAGCCACTGGGTCCATACTAAATTCTCTTGTAAGAAAATATAAGCTAATATGGCAGCTCCTACTGGTTCGAATAAAATAGCCATTGAAATAACATTTGTACTCACCCATTTTATGCTCCAATTAAATAATGAATGACCAAGTAATGTTGGGAAGATGGCTAAAAGTAGAAAGTAAAACCAGTCTTCTGGAGGATATCCTAATAATGGTTCATTATTTATCACTACATATATAAGTAAGACCACTGTGCTGATAAAGTACACTATAAAAGTGTATGTAATTAGTGAGAGACGCTTTCTAACTGATTGCCCAAAAAGTAAGTATGCAGTAATTAGTGCACATGCAAATAAAGCAAGGAAATCTCCCCATAAAGCTTCACCGTTTATATAAAAGTCTCCCCAACTAATTAGCACACATCCTAAGATTGCTATGATTGCACTTACAATAGTTTTAAGAGAAAGCTTTTCTTTATAAATAAAATATGTACCGACAAATGCAAACAACGGCTGTATGGTTACTAATACAGTCGAACTTGCAACTGAGGTGTAGTTTAATGATTCAAACCAAAAAATAAAGTGGAATGCTAAAAAAATTCCTGCAATTCCTGATAATAACCAATCAATTTTTCTTATCGCTCTTAATTCGTGTTGATATCTAAAAAGAAATAAAGGCAACATAAGTAAAACTGAGAAAAATAATCGATAAAAAGCAATCACTCCAGATGGTGCACTTGATAATTTCACAAATAAAGCAGACGTTGAAACAGATAGAACTCCTACTAGAATAGCAATATATGGATTAATTTTTGGTTCGTCCATGGGGTTTCTCCTTTATGTATTTTCTATTTAAATAAACACAACTAGTTATGTATAGCCAACTAGATATAAATCATTAGACAAATAATAAAAAAATTATATTAAATTATATCCAACTTGATAAGGGGGAAGCTTATGAAATGGTTAAATATAGTAGAAATTGATGTTTTAATAAAGCTAGGGTGTACAGCTATACTTGGTATGATTATCGGATTAGAACGTGAAATAAAAAGAAAACCTTTAGGTCTCAGAACTTGTCTAGTTATTTCAATTGTATCTTGTTTATTAACAATCGTTTCTATTGAATCCGCTTATGTTCAGCCAAGTTCAAATAAAGGAGTAAATATTACAATGGATCCACTCCGATTAGCTGCCCAAATTGTTTCAGGTATCGGTTTTTTAGGAGCTGGAGTTATTTTAAGAAGGGGAAATGATAGTATCTCTGGATTAACTACTGCTGCTATTATATGGGGAGCAGCTGGAATTGGCATTGCGGTTGGTGCTGGATTTTATATGGAGGCTATCGCTGGAGTTATTTTAATCATCCTGAGTGTTGAAATTTTACCAATTATTATGCGCCTAATTGGTCCGAAACCATTTCGTGAAACAGAAATTGCTTTAGAACTTATTGTTAGTGAAGACATACATGTTGCAAATATTATCGAAGCTATTAACGAGAAAGGAATAACCATTCAGCGAACTCGTATTCGCGACTTAAAGGATGGGGGACATGTATTAGAAATGAAAATATCTGTTCATCGAAAATTGAAAGTAACTGACGTTTATAATTTAGTGAACAAATTAGAAGGCGTAAAACAAGTCGAAATCGAAAGTTTAGATGACTGAACAAAAAGAAAGAGTACCTATCTTACAAGAACTCTTTCTTCTGTATGATGTATAAAAATTTCTTCAACAATTTTAAAAAATTCCTCAACTACCCCAACTAATATTAAACTAAATAAAAATAAACCATAGCGAGAAAATGATTAAAGCTAAACAAATAATACTATATATAACCGTTAATGATTTCACATTCGTTTTTAATGAATTTTTTTCATAAGCATATGATCGTTCAAGTTCATCTTTTAATGAATCACCATTTGCTTCATATGTTTGAATTTTTTTATCCACATCTTTAATTACTGAAACAGTTAAGAAGAATGCGGTGATTAATACAACAATGCCTGCCCCCATTAGTATATATAACATGACTTAACCCTTAACCCCTTTTACTTATTATCATTATAATATAATAAAAATAGCATAAATTTTCATAATAAAAAAGAAAAAGCCCAGTTTCACCCAAAATGGAAATGAAATTGGACTTTTTTTCATTTATTTGTTATCAATATGGATCTGCTTCATGACTTTTCTTAACTGCGTCTTTTGTCGCTTCATTGGCATCCAATGAACCTTGGCCAAATTTCGTATGACCAGCAACACGACCTGGCACTAAGTCTTTTTTACCCATTTTTTCTAGTTCTTTCATTTTCTTTTCAATGCCTTCTCTCACCCTCCGTCCATAATCTTCATCAGCTTGTGTGAAATGATAAATCATCGCTTCTTGGGTTCTCTTATCACATACAGCGAGTGTTTCAGATGAATTTTTTATTAATTCATCTCCGTTATAAAAAACAAGATCACACTTTTTATTAACTTATAATATTTTACAAATTTATCAAAAAATACAAATAATAATACACAATTAGTGGAAAATACGAGTAAAATATGGTAAAATATTTGACAACTTCATAAGGGGCGTTAGTTCAGTGGGAGAATATTTCGCTGGCAGCGAAAGGGTCAGGGGTTCGAATCCCCTACGCTCCATAAATAAACCCATGTTATTAATAACATGGGTTTTCTTCTTTATAAGAATATTACACTTACTATACTACGTATGTACTTTTAGTTAGTAGCTATTAAATGGAAAGGTAGTCGCTAAAGAAGGATCACGATGCTTCACTTCTTGATTGGTTGAATCACTATCGGTTTCATTAGACTCACTATTAGATTCATTATTAGTGGGAATAGTATGTTGATTATTACTAGCAAAATAGCCCTTAATATCAGGATAGACTTTAATCCCAAGAAGAATTAACCCGAGTAAAGTTACTACAATAACTGGGAGCGATTTTTTCATATAAAACCTCCAGTTTTCCTTGATACTTCTTTTTTTAAAACTACGTTTTAATTAAAATTATATCAATTTCGTTTTTTTTCTATATCGAATAGTAAGTTTATTCTAAATTTTTTCTGTTATATGTAGGATTTTATCTCTCTCCATAAAAAGAGCACAAACCAAAAACGGTTTGTGCTTTATTATTATATGTTATAATCTCGGATCAATTGGATTGATTTCATGATCGATTATTCCTGCGACACATTCATGAATTCTTTCGATAGAATCTTGGTTTGCGAATCTTTAACAGCTTCAATTCCGAGTATAAATTCTTTCAAAGCATTAAGCTCATTTAATTTTACTTATCAATACCCTCCTAAACTAATTTTTATTTTGGTCGGTGATTCAAGAAGTTTTGATAAGCAAATCCTTTAACAATATCTTCCTTATAATATTTTAATAGGGTATTAATTAAGTTTTGCGTTTCTGATGCATCATTCAAGCCTTTTACTTTTTGGAAAATGCCATCAAAGTCAGAGCCTAAACCAATTTGATTAACTCCACCAAGTGAACAGAAATGGTCTATATGTAACATTAAATCGTCTATCGTTGCTTTTCCATCTTCTTTTATAAATGGAGGATTGTAAACGACATGAATAAGGCCACCTTTTTCAAACATTACTTTTGCTTGTTCGTCTGTTAAATTTCTCGGATGATTACATAAAGCACGTGCATTGGAGTGTGAGGCAATTGGATAATCACTAAGTTCCATCACATCCCAAAATCCTTTTTCCGAAAGGTGAGAAACATCTGTTAACACTTTATGTTCATTATTTAAACGGACAATTTCTTTTCCGAGTTCAGTTAATCCTCCCCCGCGAGGTTCACCAACACCATCTGCTGCTAAATTCGCTTGGTTCCACGTTAACCCAACAGACATAACACCTAATTGGTATAGTGTACGAAGCTTAGTTAGATCATTTCCAATTGGGTCAACACCTTCTAATGTTAAGAAAGCTCCAATTTCCCCTTCTTGTAGCTGATCAAATTGATCCCAACTTTTTAAGTGCTTCATTTCTGGATTTTTCTTTAATACTTCCTCATAGAAATAGTCTACTTGTTTTAAAACTTCTTGAAATTTTTGATCTGACGGAACATATGGTTCGATAAATATAGCAAATGCTTGAATTGTTACTTGACCTTGCTTTAAGCGATTTAAATTTGTATCTAATTCACGACTAGTACGATAACTTAATTTTCCATTTCCTTCAGCCAATTTCCATAATGCATCACAATGTAAATCAATAATTTTCATTTGGCTCACCTCTAGTGAATTTTATTATTTAAACTTTATCAAAATTTTCTATAAAAAACTACATGAATTCATACTCTCGAATGATATTTACTTTATTGGTAAAAACTAGCAATGACTGGAAAAGCACAAGAAATCTTCGGGGGAAAATATGAAACTTCATTTAATTGCTCGCTTTGACCGATATCCCTATGTCGTTCGGCTTCTTTTCATCGTAACAATCCTATTACTAACATTTGGTACTATTATCCATTTTGTTGAACCGAATCAATTTCCTACCATTTTTGATGGGGTATGGTGGGCAATTATAACTACTTCTACGATTGGATATGGAGACTATGTTCCAAAAACAATTTTAGGTCGTTCTATCGGAATGATCCTTGTATTAGTGGGCGTAGGCTTTGTTTCTACATATTTTGTAACATTAGCTTCAAGTGCTGTAAAAAAGCAAAACGCTATCATGAAAGGAACATTTAATGTGAATCTTATTGATCATATTGTCATCATTGGTTGGAATGAACGATCTAAAGAAATTATTCAATATTTTTTAAAGAATAATGACAAAAACGAAATTGTATTAATTGATTCAACACTTGAGGAATCTCCTTTTCTTCATGAGAAAAATGCTTATTTTTTAAAAGGAACGGCTTATTCTGAAGACATTTTGAAGCAAGCAAATGTGAATAAGGCAAAACTTGTATTAATAACAGCAGAACCTACACAACATGAAATTAATTCTGATATGCAAACGATTTTAAATATTGTATCGATCAAAGGATTTGCGAAAGATGTTTATGTTATCGCTGAAATTTTAACGAACGAACAAATCGTCAATGCTAAGCGTGCTGGAGCTGATGAAGTCATTCCGACGAATCAATTCTCTAGTTCCATTATGCTTCAATCTATCACCAAACACGGATCATCAAGTGAACTTTTAGACTTTTTACAGGTTTTAAAAGAAGTACATATTTCATTTCATAATGAACAAACTTTAGCTGGAAAGACATTTGAGTTTGCTTCTCAATTTTTCCTGAAAGAAAACAAATTGCTCATTGGATTACATCGAAATGGAAAAACATACTTGAGTCCTCACCCAAAAACAATCATTGCTCCTAATGACCAACTTCTTATCATTTATCCTGATCAAAATGTATTAAAAAACCAAATCCTTCCACAAAAGTAAAACCAGATCAAACGAATGATCTGGTTTTCAAACTGGATTATTTATTTAAACGTTTTTCAAGTTCTGCTTTTTTCTCTTCGAATCCAGGTTTGCCTAATAATGCAAACATGTTCACTTTGTATGCTTCAACTCCAGGTTGGTCAAATGGGTTAACTCCTAGTAAATATCCACTCATTGCACAAGCTTTTTCAAAGAAATAAACTAAGTAACCAAATGTGTAAGCATCCATTTTTGGTAGTGATACGACAAGGTTTGGTACTTGACCATCAGTATGTGCAAGCAATGTACCTTCAAATGCTTTATTGTTAACAAAGCTTACTGTTTTACCTGCTAAGTAGTTTAATTCATCTAAATCATTTTCTTCCTCTTCAATAGTAAGATCTAAGTCGACATTTTCTACATGTAATACAGTTTCGAATAAGTCTCTTCTACCTTCTTGTACATATTGTCCTAAAGAGTGAAGATCTGTTGAGAAGTTAGCAGAAGAAGGATAAATACCTTTTAAGTCTTTTCCTTCACTTTCACCGAATAATTGTTTCCACCATTCAGCAAAGTATAATAAATTTGGTTCATAGTTAACCAACAATTCAATTGTTTTTCCTTTATTGTATAAAACGTTTCGAATCGCTGCATATTGGTAAGCAGCATTTTCTTCTAGGTTAGGTGAACTGTAAGCATCTCTTGCATCAGCTGCACCAGCCATCATTTGTTCAATATCGATTCCACTTACGGCAATAGGTAGTAAACCAACTGCTGTTAATACAGAATAGCGTCCACCAACATCATCAGGAATCACAAATGTTTCGTAACCTTCTTCATCAGCTAATGTTTTTAATGCACCTCGTGCTTTATCTGTAGTTGCATAAATACGTTTAATCGCTTCTTCTTTACCATATTTTTCAATAAGTAGTTTTCTAAAGATACGGAAAGCAAGAGCTGGTTCAGTTGTTTTTCCTGATTTGGAAATAACGTTAATAGACCAGTCTTTTCCTTCTAATAAATCAATAACATGGTTCATATATGTTGAACTAATATTGTTACCTACGAATAAAATTTGAGGAGTTTTGCGTTTTTCTTTAGGTAATGCATTGTAGAAACTATGATTTAACATTTCAATAGCCGCACGAGCTCCTAAGTAAGAACCCCCAATACCGATAACGACAAAAACATCAGAATCATTTTTTACTTTTTCCGCTGTTTTTAAGATGCGGGCAAATTCTTCTTTATCATAGTTAACTGGTAGATCAATCCAGCCTAAAAAGTCATTACCAGCACCAGTCCCATTGTGAAGTGCTTCATGGGATACTTTTACAAGATCTTTTAAATTGCTTAATTCATGTTCGCCAAAAAATGTTAATGCGTTTGAGTAATCAAATTTAATATGTGACATGTACGTTTCCTCCTATAATGCTGCTGTATAGATTGCGCGGCAATCTTCTGCGTTTAATCGTTTAAAGTTTCCAAATTCACCATTTTTCATCGCACGGTCGACTAGAATGTCCAGTTTACTATCATCAATATCATAATCCGCTAAGCGACTTGGTGCTCCAAGTGAATTCCAAAATTCGCGAAGCTTATCAATACCTTCAAGGCCGATTTCTTCGTCAGTTTTCCCTGCAGGGTCAACACCAAACACACGAATTGCTAGTTGTTTGAAACGTTCTGGCTTAACCGATAAATTATGTTTCATCCAATGAGGGAAAAGAATAGCAAGTCCTCCACCATGTGGAATATCGTATACTGCTGAAACCGCATGCTCTAAATTATGAGTAGCCCAATCTCCTCTAAAGCCCATATTGACCATTCCATTTAGAGCCATCGTTCCACAATAAAGAATCGTTTTCCGATGTTCATAAGACTCGAGATCATCTAATAGTTTTGGTGCAGTTTCCATAACGGTTTTTAAGATGGCTTCACACATACCGTCTTGAACAGGAGTATTCTCCTCAAGATGGAAATAATGCTCAAAAACATGGGACATCATATCAACAATACCATAAATGGTTTGGTCTTTCGGTACTGTGAAAGTATTTACAGGATCTAGTATTGAGAATTTCGGAAAAACAAGTGGAGATCCCCAACCATATTTCTCATTTGTTTCCCAATTGGTAATCACACTGCCGGAGTTCATTTCAGAACCTGTTGCAGCTAATGTTAATACTGTACCGAAAGGAAGGGCATCTTGAGCAAAAGCTTTTTTAATCACTAAGTCCCAAGGGTCGCCATCATATTTGGCTCCTGCGGCAATTGCTTTCGTAGCGTCAATGACACTTCCACCACCAACTGCTAACAAAAATTCAATGCCTTCATTTTTACATATTTCAACGCCTTTACGAACAGTAGAAATTCTAGGATTTGGTTCAACCCCAGGTAGTTCATAAATGTCGCAGCCGATATCATTTAAGATGTTTATTACTTGATCATAAAGTCCATTTCTTTTAATACTTCCGCCACCATAGACAAGAAGTACTTTTTTTCCATAATTAGGGACTTCTTTTTTTAATTGCTCGATTTGGTTACGACCAAAGATGAGCTTTGTTGGATTGTAATATGTAAAATTTTGCACAATATCGCCTCCTTAAAAACCATTATAATATAATTTTGCCCAAACTGAATGAAAAGTTATGGTTTCTTTGTGATTTCATGAAAGTATTTTTTTAGATATCTCACTTTTTGATATCACGTATAAAAAAAAATTTTTTAAACAAAATAAGAAAACGAAGGCGATTTTTTAAAAAGGAGGTAAAAAAATGAGTGGAATTCAACGCATTGCACTTTTATTAACGATCATTGGAGCAATTAATTGGGGATTAATTGGATTTTTTAATTTTAATTTAGTTGAAGCGATTTTTGGTGATTCATTATTAGAACGCATCATTTACAGTCTTGTAGGAATCGCAGGATTAATCAATTTAGGATTACTGTTCAAGCCAAGTGCTGAAGTGAACCGCACAGGACCAAAGCTTCAAAGAACTTAATTGTTAATTGGGCATGAGGTTCTCTTGGTGAGGTCATGAAACTTAAATAAAATAAAAATAAAAATAAAAATCAGAACAATAATTCGAGCTATTTTAGAATTATCGTTCTGATTTTTTATTTTCTGGATTTGGGGATGAGGTTATTAGAAAAATTAGGCTTCATTCTTTTTTATTTTGTCTTTTAGCAACGTCCCATTGGACGACTTGAGCTCATGACCTCTTCACCTTGTCTTTTGGCGACGATCCATTAGACAACTCAGACACCATTCAATTTATTTTTGTCTTTTAACCATCTTAATTACATAAATCCTAAATATTTTCTTGCTTCAATGCATCAATAATATTTTCTTTCTTCACTTTCGAACTAGAGTATAACATCACTGATCCTACGATAACAAAAACAGCAACAACAACGATTCCAATGCTAAACCAAGGAATAAAGAAACCATAATTAAATGTATATTGCATAGATCTATAAATCAAATACATAACAAGGAGACTGATTGGAAGCCCATATAATAAAGATTTAATTCCATAGAAGGCACTTTCATAATTCAACATTTTATTAAATCCTTTAGGCGTCATTCCAACTGATTTTAACATCGCAAATTCTCGTTTTCTTAAAGCAATGCTTGTTGAAACGGTATTGAAAATATTTGCAATAGTAATAGCTGTAATCAAAATGATAAATCCATAAACAAAAACACCTAGCATTAAAGTCATTTGTTCATCCGATTTTCTCGATTGATATACATTGTAGACATAAACATCATCAAGTTGTAAATCATGAATTTCTTCTTCCGTTTTCAAAGGATCACTACTTTTTAAGATAATTTCTTCATTTAAATACTCCATTAAAGTAGGAGAAGAATTTCTTATTTTATCAAAGACTTCTTCAGAAACGATCATATTGATCATTCCAGGGAGTGTTTCTACTTGAATACCCATCGGAATTTCAGTTGTCCTTTTTATGATTTTTACAGAATCTAACGTTTCCCATTCTTCTGTATCTTTGCTTTCAACTTCAAACGTTATTGAATCAACTGGACCGATTGCCTCAGAAGAGACATATTTCTTAGCATTAGCATCCTGATAATAGTTTTCATTAATTAATATGCCTGACAGTTGATCAGTTTGTTTTAATTTTTCAAATGAAGCTCCAACTTTTTCGGCATAACTTTTTAATGTCTCATCATCTAATGCGTAAAGAGATACATGATATCGATATTTTCCATTCTCTAATATTTCAGGGTATTCTTTAATCTCTTCCAGTAACGAATTTGGAAGCTTGGATTGTTCTACTAAAGTTGATAAGTATGAATATTTAATCCTTGAAATTTCGGTTACTTCATTCATATTTTTAATGCGGTTAAAAACTTCAACTTTATTAGTTTTGTTAACTAAATTAACAGATAAATCATAATTCGGACCAAGTTGAGTCATTTTTAAAGAGTTTTGTAAGTTCTGAGTAAAAAACGAAACGGTTAAGAATAAAACGATACTGATAACCAATGAAAAGACCGTTGCTTGATATTTTCGTTTATTTCTCTTTAAGTTTTTCAGCCCTATTTCTGCTTCAATTCCGAATAGCTTCCTTACAAATTTTGACGTTTTTACAGCTTTTCGTGTTAATTTCACATCTTTTGTTTGTCGTATTGCATCTATAGCTGAGATTTTGGAAGCTCGAATGGCAGGAATCCAAGTAGAAATTAATATAGTTAGTGCCGAAACTAAAATTGAAACGATAATCGAAGACGGTGTGAAGACCATGACTAGATCCTCTTCCAGTCCTAGAGCACTTTCGAGTAAGGTATTAATATAAAATAATGTAATGCCGATTCCTACTAGACCTGCAATGATCCCAATGGGAATACTAATCGCTCCAATGACTACTCCTTCAAAAAGAACTGAGTTACGCTTTTGTTTTTTCGTCGCACCCACACTAGAAAGCATACCTAGATATCGGGAGCGCTCAGAAACTGAAATAGCAAAAGCATTATAAATTAATGAAATAGATCCTACCATAATAACAATGATAAGAATGGATGCAAGAGAATAAAGAGTTGCGCTAAAGTTACCATCATTTGTTATTCCGTAATAACGCAGTAATGAATTGTTAAACGAGACTTCTTCAATTCCAAGTTTTTCTTTCAATTCTTCTGCACGTTGGAAAATACCATAATTAATTTTCTTCACAATTACAGAGGCATTTACTTGATCTTCATCACTAATTGTTTCGGAACCCACATATGAAATGACAGTATATCCTGGAGCCCAAGGGTATTCAAAATCAGGTCGTTCAATTACTCCAACTATTTTATAATTTCGTTTATTTAAATTTATTAACTGTTCTTGAATGACTCCATTAACCCTTATTAAGTCAGAATTTTGGCCTAAAATTTGCTCTATTCCATTCTCATCCAATATCATACGTTGACCTACATCTATGGTTAAAACATCACCGATTTTATATTGGACATTTCCATTGGTTTCAATATGTTCAGAAATAACTACTTCGTCGCTAGATTTAGGGAGTCTTCCTTCTTTTAAATGTATAGGAAAATGTTTAAAGCCTTCCTCATTGTATTCTTTAATGAAAAGATATGGTTTAAATTCATTTTCACTTCCATCTAAAATGGCATATCCGACATCCCTTGAAATAATCATAGTTTTTGTTTCAGAGTCTTCTTGAATAGCTTGAAGTTGTTCTTTGTTCACATTATTATAAAGAACATGCCATTCCCCATTATTGGCTATTTCTTGCCTTTGCATTAAATTCATAAAAGAAACAACAAGTGTACTGACAGCGGTAATCATCGCAACAGAAATGATTACGCCTAAAATCGTTACTAATGTTCTTCTTTTATTTTCTTTTAACGTTCTCAGTGTCAATTTATTGGTGATGTTCATGAACGAATCACCTCATCTTTGGTAATTCGACCATCTTCAATCGCAATGACTCGGTCAGCTTGCAATGCAATTCGTTCATCATGAGTAATGATAATTAATGTTTGATTATATGTTTTATTGAACATTTTTAATAAGTCTATAATTTCACTACTATTTTTACTATCTAGATTTCCAGTTGGTTCATCCGCAAGCATTATTGAAGGATTGTTCATGAGTGCCCGCCCAATCGAAACACGCTGCTGTTGTCCTCCAGATAATTGGTTTGGCAAATGATGTAGACGTTTTTCTAAACCTAGTATGTTTACAATTTTATTGAAATGATCTTGATCGACTTTATGACCATCTAATAAAAGTGGTAAAGTCATATTCTCTTCAACAGTTAGAACTGGAATTAAATTATAAAATTGATAAATAAGTCCAATTTGTCTTCTTCTAAAAATAGCTAATTGAGTTTCATTTAAACTATAAATATCAGTGTTCTCAATTAGGACCTTACCGCTAGTTGGTCGATCTACCCCACCTAAAAGGTGTAATAGTGTTGATTTCCCTGAACCTGAAGGTCCAATGATTGCAATGAATTCGCCTTTCTGAACTGAAAATGATACTTCATCTAGTGCTTTTACTGCTGTCTCGTCTTTTCCGTACACTTTAGACAGATTTTCTATTCTTAAAATTTCCATCATTCATTCCTCCATATTAATTTCTAGTATTAACTATATCTGCCTAAAATGACTTTCGAGTGACTTTTAAGTGACAATTTAGTCATGTAATGGTTTTATAGAACTTAATAATAAATTTTGTTCCTTTTCCAACCTTACTTTTAACGTCTATATCACCGTTTTGCTTTTTAATGATGCTATGTGCCATTGCAAGTCCAATACCGACACTATCATCGCTAGAGTTTTTTCCTTTATAAAAACGTTTGAATACATAAGGTAAATCTTCTTTCTCTATTCCTTTTCCGTTATCCTCAATTTGAATTTCGGTATACATTGGATTATCAAAGAAGGAGATTGAAATGGTTCCACCTTGTTCTGTATGCTCAACACAGTTTTTCACGATATTTAATATCGCTTCACTTGACCAATTCATATCACCTATAAAAGAAACATTTGAATCACCTGAAATATGTAATGTAATATCTTTAACTTCCATTGGGATTAAAATAGGTTGTATTGATTTATGAATGAGTTTATCAACGTGTATACGTTCCTTTTTAAATTGAGCCGTTCCCGCATCAATCTTTGATAACTTTAATAATGAAGAAACTAACCATTCAATTCGTTCTAGTTGAGTTTGAATTTTGTTGACAAAATCTTTTCGCTTATCTGGTGCTAAGTTTTCTAAATTTAAGAAGTCCGCCATCATCATCATTGATGTGAGCGGTGTTTTTAGCTGATGAGAAATATCTGAGATAGCTTCTGTTAAAGCTTCTTTGTCCTGATTTAGTTTATCACGATGTTCGGAGAGCATTTTTGTTACTTTATAAATTTCACTTTTTAAAATACTCAACTCCCCTTCGTGATTTTCTCTTAAGTCGAGATAAAAGTCCCCAGCTGCAATTTTCCTTAAGTAACTTGATAATTTTTCAATTTCTCGATATCTCCAATAGGTAAATAAAAGGCTTGCGATTATTAATATAATGGAAGTAATGAATACACTCCAAAATGCTACAACAGAAAAAATGGCAGCAATACTCATCGCTGCCACACTAATTAAACTTACAATGAATAAATAAATTTTTATTTCTCTATTTCTTAACATGTTAATCTCCACCCATTTTATAGCCAAATCCACGAACAGTTTTAATTAATGTTGGGTTTTGAGGGTCATCTTCTAGCTTTTCCCGCAACCGCTTTATATAAACGGTTAATGTATTATCATTGACGAAATCTCCTGCAACATCCCAAATTTTTTCAAGCAGTTGATTTCGTGAAAGAACTTGACCAATATGATTAGTAAAAATCAGTAAAAGGCGATATTCTAAAGCAGTTAAATAAATTTCTTCATTTTCTTTATATACTTTGCCTTCTAATGTATTAATTTTAATTTTACCAATTTCTATAATCGATTGATTCGGAGCTTGTTTTTGGTAACGCCGTAGTACCGTTTTTATTCTCGATAATAACTCCCGGACTCGAAATGGTTTTGTGATATAATCATCGGCCCCCATATCTAACCCCATGACAACATTTACTTCCTCATCAATCACAGTTAGAAAAATAACGGGTATGTCTCTACGAGCTTTTACCATTTGACAAAGCTCATAACCTGTTCCATCTGGTAAATTTAAGTCAAATAAGCAAAGTGAGAATTCATCAATTCGATTTGCAATTAATTCTTTCGCATCACGCACTGTGTGCTTGACTTCTGTCTCAAAATTTTCTTCTTGCAGGGAGAATTCTAGTCCCATTGCAATGGATTTATCATCTTCAACAATTAAGATTTTCAATAGCTTGCACCCTTTTTTAGTCGGTTAAATCAAGTACTTCTTGAATTTTATTAAATGCGTCGTCTAATTCTTCTTTTGTAATAATTAGTGGTGGTGCAAAACGGATGACATTTTCATGAGTTTCTTTACATAATAATCCTTTTTCTTTTAATGCTTCACAATACGCACGAGCAGGTTCATGTAACTCGACACCAATAAATAATCCGCGACCACGAATTTCTTTAATAACAGGATTATTTAATGTTTTTAAACGTTCCATAAAGTAATTCCCCAACTCAAGAGAACGATCCACTAATTTTTCATCAATTAAAACATCGAGGGAAGCAATCGAAACCGCACAAGCTAAAGGATTTCCACCAAATGTGGATCCATGAGATCCTGGATTAAATACACCTAAAATATCCGAATTTGCAACAACACATGAGATTGGGAATACTCCGCCCCCAAGAGCCTTTCCTAAAATATAGACATCTGGAGTTACATCTTCCCATTCACAAGCAAACATTTTGCCTGTACGACCAAGACCTGTTTGAATTTCATCAGCGATAAATAATACTTCGTTATCTTTACATAATTGATAAGCTTGCTTCAAAAATCCTTCCGGTGGGATCACAATCCCCGCTTCCCCTTGAATTGGTTCAATTAATAATGCAGCCGTATTCGGTGTAATGGCCTGTTTTAATGCTTCAATATCTCCATATGGAATTAATTTAATACCAGGAACAAATGGTCCAAAGCCTCTCTTATATTCTGGTTCAGATGAGAGAGAAACCGCTAACATTGTACGACCATGGAAATTACCTGTACAAGCAATAATTTCTGCTTTATCAGACTCTACTCCTTTTACTTCATAGGCCCAACGTCTTGCAGCTTTTATTGCTGTTTCAACCGCTTCAGCTCCTGTATTCATTGGTAAAACCATATTCTTTCCAGTAACTTCACAAACTTTTTTATACCAAGGACCTAGCTGATCATTATGGAATGCACGAGAGGTTAATGTTACTTTATCAGCTTGATCTTTTAATGCTTGAATAATTCTTGGATGTCTATGACCTTGATTGACAGCTGAGTATGCACTCAACATATCGATATACCGATTTCCTTCAGGGTCTTCAACCCATATCCCCTCCGCTTTTGAAATCACAACCGGTAGCGGATGATAGTTATGAGCACCATATTTTTCGGTTATTTCAATGATTTTTTCTGTTTGACTCATTAATTCCCCTCCTAAACGTAAAAGACTATACGTTAATTGTACATGAGGCTGATATGAAAAAAAAGAGCGAGAACACAAAGCCTCGCTCTTTTTACAGATTACTTAATCAATTGTTGATTTTTTGATTGCTCAATCCATTCTTTCATCTTTTCTTTCAATGTTTTAAAACCACGATTCGAAGCATCTGTTAAATGCTCAAGTTTCGTACGATTTCGCTCCCTTTGAAGTCGCAATTGTTTTTCCCGTTCCATTTCTTCAATTGCTTTTATAGACAAGCTAATTTTACCCTCTGCTTCATCAATAGCTAAAACTTTAACCGTAACTACTTCGCCCACTTTAAGAAAATCGTTAATATTTTTAACAAAGCCATTCGTAATTTCTGATATGTGAACGAGTCCTTGCTTCTCTCCGTCAAATGATATAAAAGCTCCATAAGGCTGAATCCCAGTTACTTTTCCTTTGACAACGCTCCCCACTTCAATTTTTTCATTCATGAAAACACTCCTAGAAATTTTAGAATTTTATTTACCTAATCATCTCGATTGTAATATTATATCATAATCGCTTTTGTTTATCAAAAATCATCACGGCTTTTTTGGAAAAATAAACAATTTTTCGTCAAAAGAGTTTAACTTTTAAAATGTGGTCCAAATGTAAAGACTACGATGTACAGAGGAGGTATTGGATGATCGGAGATTTAATTTGTTCTTATCGTGATGAAAAAAATATGACTCAAGAGGAACTTGCCTTAAAGGCTTGTATTGGAAAAGAATATTTAATCAAAATCGAAAGTAATGAAATACAAGCAAGTCCACATACCCTCTTATCTTTATCAGGTGCTTTAGATATTCCTATTGCCACACTAGAAGAACGACTAAACAACCAATAATTCAACCTAATTATTCTCCTTTCTCGAAAGTGTAAAACTTGAATTTAAAATAAACATAGGGATTAAAAATAAGTCCACAATATGAACATGTTTTGTATAAGTTGGGAAATAAACGCCAATAATGATAATACAAGGCTTTCTAGTATTCCCCCCTTTTGAAGTGGACAAACCATTAGAAGTTTGTCCTTTTTTTATTTCTTTAACTCACTTTAACTTGATTATTTTATGAAAAACATAAATCTATTATATTGTAAATTAAACTGTTGGTTTTATATTTCGTTATTTACATCTAGGTCTAGCTAACAAGGAGAATAAAATATGAAACAATTACAATATGCTGAACAGTTTATCAAATATCCTCATCATTACTTAAATATAAACGGCATTGATTTTTATTACGAATTTTATCCACATCAATATTCAAGAAAGACAATTTTGCTCATTCACGGCTTCTTATCCTCAACATTTAGCTTTCGTTATTTAATTCCAAAATTAACCGATCAATTTCAAGTCATATCTGTGGATCTTCCTCCGTTCGGAAAAAGCGGAAAATCTTTTTCTTTCTGTTATTCATATGAAAATATAGCAAGGTCTTTAATTGAACTTCTCAACCATTTAAAAATAAAAGAATCCATTATAGTGGCCCATTCGATGGGAGGTCAAATTGGATTAAATATGATTGTCCAAGAGCCTAGTCGTTTTACACAAGCTGTTCTTTTAGCTAGTTCAGGATATTTAAAAAGAGCTAGACAGCCACTCATTGCAGTAAGCTATATTCCATTTTTCCATCTTTTTGTAAAAAATCGCCTCGCTCGCACTGGCGTATTAGGAAATTTAGAACAAGTTGTGTATAGTCCTGATCGAATTACAGAAGAAATGGTCCAAGGTTATTTAGAACCTTTTATCCAAAGCGATGAAATTTTTCGTGGGTTAACGAAATTACTTCGCGACCGTGAAGGGGATTTATCAAGTGACATCTTGCAACGTATTGAAACCCCTTGTCTGTTAATTTGGGGGGATCACGATAAAGTTGTTCCATTATCTGTCGGCGAGCGATTACAAAGAGACTTAAAATATGCCGAATTAAAAGTGTTTGACAAAACTGGCCACTTAATTCCTGAAGAAAGACCTGAAGAAACCGCTCACTTGATTAAGTCATTCGTACACTAATTCTTCACTATTCCCGATATTCCAATGTATGTTATGATATTCGGTGAAGGCATTGGAATGGAGGGGACTTAATGTATAATTTTGATGAAATCATTAATCGCAAAGATACTGATTCTGTAAAATGGAATGCAGTCAAATTTTTGTTCGGAGAAGAAGATTTGCTGCCCATGTGGGTAGCTGATATGGATTTTGCTTCTCCACCTGAAATTCAAGAAGCTCTTATTAATCGTGCTAAACACTCCGTTTATGGTTATGGTTTACCTTTTCAGTACATTAAGGAAAGCATTATGAATTGGGTAGGGAAACGATATAATTGGTCCATTTCTGAACAATGGATTATACCAAGCGCAGGAGTAGTTACTGCATTGGCGACAGCCATCCAAACTTTAACAGAAGAACATGATCAAATCTTAGTTCAAACTCCAGTATATCCTCCTTTTTTTAATACAATTGAAAAGAACAACCGAAAAGTGGTATTCAATCCTCTTTTGTTAAATGATGGAAGATATGAAATTAATTTTGTTGATTTTGAAGAAAAATTAAAGAATGGAGTAAAAGTCTTTATTTTATGTAATCCACATAATCCAGTTGGACGAGTATGGACAAGAGATGAACTTGTGAGAATGGCTGAGCTTTGTGAGAAATATGATGTGTACATTATCTCTGATGAAATACATGCAGATATTATTTATAAGCCAAATGTACATACACCGATTGCATCGATTGATGAGCGATATCAAAAACGTACCATTACTGCGCTCGCCCCAAGTAAAACATTTAATATTCCTGGACTTCAGTCCTCCTTTATGGTCATTCCGAACCATGAAATAATGGAAAAGGTAAAATCTGTGCAAGAAAAAATGGGTTTCCATGGCTTAAATTTATTTGGAAATGTTGCGATTGAAGCAGCCTATAAACACGGTGAATATTGGCTCGAAACATTACTCCCATATTTAAAACGAAATGTAGAGTATGTGAAAAATTATTTAGAAGAAGAAATGCCGAATGTTCGATTAATTGAGCCAGAAGGGACATATTTACTTTGGATCGACTGTCGAGGACTTGGTTTAACGGATGATGAAATTAAAGAGAAATTAGTGAAAAAAGGAAAATTAGCTTTAGAGCCTGGTCCAAAATATGGTGTTGAGGGCAGTGGATTTGTTCGAATGAATATTGGATGCCCACTTTCTTTAGTAGAAGAAGGAATGCGACGGTTTAAAACGGCATTTTCGTAAAGATGTGATTTGCGGCACGTACCAAGTTAGGACGTGCCTTTTTAATTTTTGTGAGGTGTGCGGTGGTGGTTGTATGGCACGTTATGGCGATAGTTGTTCACCATTAGACATTTGAGGTCTTCTTGTCTTGTTTATTAAATAAATCCCTTTAAACAAAACAAAAGCGCGCCAACTTATTTAGTCCTTTGGCACGCAACTGAAAACATCATCCATTATAATTGAACCTTATGATCACTTGAATTTATATGTTGCTGTTTTATTTTTTCCTCTAATTCTTTCGTTTTTAATTCTTCCTTTTTCGAGTGTTTCACGATTAGACAAAACGTAATAACACAAGCAATCATAAAAATCGTAAAGGAAATGGCAGCAGGTATATATTCGCTTTTATCTTCAGGAAAATATAAATATAGCATCCCCAGTGTCATTGAAACCATAATTGACGCCCCTTTTTACCGTACAGTTAATTTTATTATATCAATGAAAAATAATATTTCCAATTTTAACATAACTAAAAAAGCCTATTTTTCATAGGAACTATTTATAGATTGGTTTAAATCTACAAGCGCTCCTTGAAAAACAGGCTACATTAAAAAATCTGTAACTATTCTTTAATCGTAATTTTTTCAATTACAACGTCTTCTAATGGTTTGTCTTGAGAATTTGTTTTCACAGATGCAATACGATCAACGACATCCATTCCTTCAATTACATGTCCGAAAACAGAATGACGGAAATCTAGCCAAGGAGTTCCTCCATTTTCCATGTAATGATCAACAACTTCTTTAGGGAAACCTGCTCTTTCCATTTGAGCTTTGAAACCCGGGTCCATATCTTGTTTTTGGACGATGAAGAATTGGCTTCCATTAGTATTAGGGCCTGCATTCGCCATGCTTAATGCACCACGGAAATTAAATAATTTCGGGGAAAACTCATCTTCAAAGGAATGGCCGTAAATACTTTGTCCCCCCATCCCAGTACCAGTTGGGTCTCCACCTTGAATCATAAAATCTTTAATCACTCTATGGATAATAACTCCTTCATAATATCCATTTTTTGCATGTGTTACGAAGTTTTCTACTGTTTTTGGTGCAATTTCAGGGAAAAGTTTTAGCTTAATTGTTCCCATATTCGTTTCCATTTCTGCTAAAATTTCATTTTCGCCTAATTCACTAACAAGCTGTGGATATTTTACTTCACTCATATGTATCTCTCCTTATCTGTGTACGTATCTAACAAAAACTATGTCATATTTCTTTTGCACTCCCCTCTAGATTAATAAATTCAGATGTCAATTGCAAATGTTGACATCTTTTTTTGAAATATTTCGCAAAGCATATATTTAGGCTTACGAAGGTCTTTCATTTTTCGATGACCTGCATTATAATATTTAGATGACCGAAATAATTTTAGAAGGTGATAACCATTAATACCGAAAGAAGAAATTTGCTAATCATGTGGGTCGCTAACTTTTTAGTAGCTTCAAGTACTACAATGATTATGCCATTTCTTTCCTTATATATTGAAACATTTGGAGATTTTAGTACCGAATTTGTCCAAAGGTGGGCAGGACTTGTATTTGGGATAACTTTCTTAACAGCCTTTATATTTTCACCAGTTTGGGGAAGAGTTGGGGATAAATGCGGTTATAAACGAGTTTTATTAATTACAGGATTCGGTATTTCAATCAGTATTTTCTTAATGGGCATTATGCATTCTGTTTTTGAGTTGTTTATTCTTCGTTTGATTATGGGAGCTGTTACTGGCTTTATTCCAACTTCTCTTGCGATGATTGCAGCTCAAACCGATAAAAAGCGTGTCGGTGAAGTTCTAGGCATTTTACAAACGGGGAATGTAACAGGATCACTTTTCGGTCCATTAATTGGTGGAATGCTCGCAGATACATTTGGTTTTAAATATACCTTTATATATACTTCGATCGCTATTTTCATCGCAACTTTAGTAGTATTATTTGGTGTAAAAGAAATTAGACAAAATAAAAAATCGAATAGAGTAAAAGAATATTCTAGTCGTGAAGTTCTCGCCTTTATTTTTCAAAAAAAGGTACTTCGTACGATGATGTTCATAACGCTTTTAGTGCAAGTTGCCTACTTTTCCATTCAACCTCTTTTAGCAATCTATGTGAATCAACTTTCACATACTGAAAATGTCGCCTTTTTAGCAGGAATTGCATTTTCGGCATCAGGTGTAGGAAACTTGTTAGCGACCCGTCGATGGGGACGACTTGGAGACCAAATAGGTTTTGAAAAAGTCATCATGATGTTATTGCTCGGCGGAGCTATTCTCTTTATCCCACAAGCTTTCGTTACTTCATTATGGCAACTCGTCGTTTTACGATTCTTATTTGGCTTAGCAGCTGGAGGAATTATTCCATGTATGACTGCTTACATTCGAAAAGTAACTCCTCTTTCCATTCAAGGAGAAGTTCAAGGATATAATGTTAGCTTTCGATTTTTAGGAAATGTCATCGGGCCAATGCTTGGCGGGATGATTTCTGGTTATATCGGTATTTCTTCCGTATTTTTTGTAACAAGTTCAATTCTTTTCCTTTCCTTATTGCTATTAGCTTACAACGTAAAAAAAGAGAAAGAAAATTACCACGAAGCTCGTTTAAACTCACTTTATAAATAATTGACTGCTGGTAAAATGCCAGCAGTTTTTTTATAGACTCATAGACTTTTATGTTTAAAAAAGGATTTCTTTATATTATTAAAGAATAGTATTGTTAAACAAGTAGGATTAGAAAGGAGCAAAAATATGAGTGGAAAAACTTTAATGGACTCACTTGGAATCGAATTTGAAGTCATCGATAAAGGATTTATGAAGGCAAAAATGCCAGTCGATGAACGGACGCATCAACCACTTGGTTATTTACATGGTGGCGCGAGTGTTGCATTGGCAGAAACGGTGGCTAGTTTTGGTGCTTTCCAATTAATTGATCCTGAAAAGGAAATTTGCTTCGGACTTGAAATTAATGCGAACCATATCCGTTCGAAAAGAGAGGGATATGTATTTGCCGAAGGGAAAGTTATACACCAAGGACGAACAACTCAAGTATGGGAAATTCAAATTAAAGATGAAAAAGATCAACTTATTTGTATTTCAAGATGTACCATTGCAGTCGTTCCAAAAAGATAGATTTTTTCAAAGCGGTCCAAATTGGATCGTTTTTTTATGAACTGAATTTATTTATATCTCTACCCTCATAAATCATTTTCTTCTAGCGAATCATCTAGTGAACTAACTTAGGCCACAGCACAAACACAAATAGAGATAAAAAATGAAAGGTAAAAAGAACAACTACTAAATAACTTATGTTTTACATTAATAAGCTTCTCTACCCGAGCTTATTAATTTCTAATAAACCCCTACACTTTGTACAGAAGCTGAATTTTTCATCAGCTTCTCTTTTTTCCAATAGTTACCCTTAAAAAAATTCTCGCTCTCACGTAATATATATAGTATATCGTGAGGTGATGATATGCTGAGTCTAATCTTAGGCTTAAGGAAGAAAAAGGACTCACTCAATGATACAATTTCTACCATTCAATCAGGAGATTCCGTTTTATTGAATGAATTTATAGATTCATATAAACCATTTGTTGCCAAAGTAGTTTCTTCTGTATGTAAACGATATATAGATGAAAGTGATGATGAATTCAGTATTGGATTAATTGCCTTTAATGATGCAATTCAAAATTATAATGAGGAGAAAGGTACATCTTTATTTAATTTTGCTGAAGTGATTATAAAAAATCGTGTCATCGACTATATACGCAAACAATCAAAATATCAACAATCAACACTTCTTTATAATACAAACGAAACTGTTGAAGAAGATACTGCTACGAATTATATCGAAAATACTTTATCGATTGATAATTATCAAATTAAAACAGAACAAGAGATTAGAAGAGAAGAAATTCTCCTCTATTCGGAAACATTAAAAAAATTTGGCTTAACCTTTCACGACTTAGTTAGACATACACCCAAACACTTAGATGCGAGAAAGAATGCAATTGAAATCGCGAATTTGATTGCTATGAACGAAGAACTCAAATTGTTTCTATTAGAAAAGAAAAAATTACCTATTAAAAAATTAGAAAAAATGGTTCAAGTTAGTAGAAAAACGATTGAAAGAAATCGAAAATATATTATTTCAATGGCACTTATATTAATCGGAGATTATTTGTATTTGAAAGAGTATGTAAAGGGGGTACTTGAAACGTGAGACAAGGAATAGTAATGGAAATAAAAAAGCGATTTATAACCATCCTTACCCCTGAAGGTGAATTTATTCGCTTACCGAATAAGAAAAATTATTTGGTTGGTGAAGAAATCTTTTTCCCAAAAAGCGCTAAAAAGAAATTTTCCTTTCCAGTATTCATGATTCCAAAGGCGATCGGTACTATCGCTATCATATGTATACTAATACTCTTTACGCTGATTCCAATGAGTAAGAATCAAAAAGTTTTTGCATATGTTTCGATAGATATTAACCCAAGTATTGAATTGGCGATTAATGAAGACCTAAAAGTTATCAATGCTACTCCTTTTAATAAAGAAGGACAGGATATTCTTAACCAAATTGATAACTGGAAGGGGCAACATTTTGAACAAGTAACGGATAAAATCATCGATAAGATTCAAGAGAATGGATGGATTCCTGAAGAAAAACATCTTGTTATTGGTATGGTTTTTGCTGTTGAAAATCATGATGAAGTTCAAACAAAAGTTAATGAAACGATCAAAATGATTCAGGAAAATATAGAGAAAGAAGAAATTCACTCTGAAACGATTACTGGAACCATTGAAGAACGGAAAATTGCCGTCGAAAACGGGAAAACGGTTGGCAAATACTTCGAAGAAAAAATAAGTCAATATAACGATTATCAAAATGCAACAATAGAAAAGTCAAATATAAGTGAAGACCCTCCAAATAAAAAGGAACATGACAACAATGCAACTTCACAACAAGAGCTAAAAAAAGAATTTAAAAGTAAAAATGATAAGAGGAACGATCCTACACCAAAATTAAATGAGAATAACAAACCTGGAAAAGAATATGGTAGAAATAATCCAGGTCAGGTAAAGGGAAAACCTGGTTCTAAAGATAAGCATTTGGAACAAAACAAACATCATCATGAAAAAAAGAAAGATAAAGATAAAGATAAAGTCAAAGAAAAAGAAAAACAACCGAAAGCTGAAAAACAAAAACATGATAACAAAAAAGACGAGGATCCAAAGAAAAAAGATAAAACTAAACAGAACATCCATTCAAAAAATAAAGATGCACAAACAGGTAATGGAAAGTTAAAAAATAATTAAAACATTTTTAATGGGAAGATGTATATTTTTTTAGGAATCGTGGAAAATAGACTAGTAAATTTCAAACTCAAAAGATTTTGGTGATATCATTGAACACAACAAGAACTGGTTCATTTCTAATCATTTTTCTTTTATTATTAGGTGTATGGTACTTAAATCAAAAAATGAACCTGATTTATTACATGATCATATTTATGTCGAGAATGAAGTTATGGATGCTCATTCATCACTCTCTCGATTATATGAATTGTTAATTAAAGGAAAATTAAAGGAAAATTATTAAACAATTAAAAGCCCTTAATGAAGGGCTTCTTTTTATGCATTTATCAATAATAATAAAACGGATATGGTGGATAGCCGTAGTAATAAAATGGTGGTGGGTAAAATGGTCTCGGACCAATTAGTGCACTTCCTAATAATCCGCCTAATACACCGCCAAGGAAAGGTCCTCCAAAGAAAAATGGCCGCCTATAACCCCAAAATCTTCTATCCATTGTCTCCCTCCTCAAACAAATTCGCTTCAATAATTATTTATGCATCTTTCAGCGAATTTGAGTGGGCATTCATCTATAGGTGAATAACTTTATTAGACAAATGAAAAGATTATACTTTTTCCATTATACAAATGCATCAATAATCCATGATCCATGCAAAAATAAGACAATAGTATAACTAAAGGATGCGAACAAAGTTAATCCCTTTAATATAGTAAATTTTGGAATTTCTTTTGACAAAGCAAAGAAAAAGAGAATACAAGATAATGAAACTTTAAAAATAATAAATAAAAAAGGGCTTTGATTGTACAAAAAGGCCATTAATGGATTTCCTTCTTGAATAAAAGAAAATTGCAGGCCGATGAAGGTTAATATACCGTCAACGATATTTGCTAGTGCTAAGTATAAGAAAATCAATCTCATCCGCTTCACCTACTATCATTCTTTCCAGTAAACATCATGATTAACTAATTCCATAGTCTTAAAACTATAAATATTTAAAACGTAAATGAATATGAACTAACTATCCTATGAATTTAGCAAGTCTACTTGAACGTTGTAGTATGCGGATGTTGTGAGAGGTTCTTAATAAAGAACATATAAACACTCTTTTACTCTGTTTTCTCTGTAATAAAAACACAATCATCCCATTTAATAAGAATCGTTCCTTCGATATAGTTATTGAGTTGTACATCATTTTCCTTACCTTGCAAGTTTCTTATAATATTTTTAACAAAGTTTTGACCTGCTTCATGTGCATGAATATATCCCCCACCAAATCGAGGGTTGACTTCCGTAATCACAAAGCCATTAGATGTTTCAAAGCAATCGATATCTATCGGTCCTCTTGGTTTCATTTTATTTACAAATTGCTCGATTAAATTTAATAGCTTTACATTTTTTATGGCGACAGATTTATCGGTTTCACCAGCTCGCATTTTAATTTTTCTCTTTAAGAAAATATTGGTTACTTTTTCTGTTAATAAGTCAATATAACAATCGACCCCATATTCATTTCCTTCGATAAACGGTTGAATAATAACAGGTTCTTTACTGGAATGAAGAGCTGTCTCAAGTTCAACTAATGAGTAGACTTTGCAAAGTCCGATACTTGCACTTCCCATTCGTGGTTTTACCATTAATGGAAATTGAATTTCCTTATTTATAAGAGCGTTACATACATCTTGATAAGTTATAAAGGTAGGAATATAAGGAAAATCATTTTCTTTCAAAAATTGATAGGTACGATATTTATCAAAAGTCATATCAACCACTTTCTTATCAGAAATAATGGCTATCGTCCCAATTTCACTAAATTCATCTTTCCACCCTGCAAGCAAGGAAAGCTCTGGATCGATTAAAGATAAAATGGCGGTAACTTGGTATTTATTGCATATTTGTTTAATTACAGGTAAATAATTTGGATCAGAAATTCTTGGGACGACCTCAAAGTGATGGGCAAAGCTTAAAGCAGGAGCAGTCAAATCACAATCTACAGCAATCACTTTCCCACCTATTTCATCTAATTCCTTTTTAAAATATTGGACAAGCTTAACCCGCCTACCAGCACTGCAAACTAATATATTCATCGTAACACTCCTTATTTAAAACAAATACAATTGTTCATTAAAAAATTGCTCGAATTTTTCTTGCTTCCTTACCAATTTCCATTTTGAATCATGATAGGCAACGATTCCTGGGCGGGTTTGAATGAATGGCGGATTGAAGACAATCGTATAAGCTCCGACATTCTCAAATAGAATATAATCTCCTACTTTAGGAAGTATCTCAAGTACGTTTGAGGCAATATAGTCTTTTTCCATGCATGTATAGCCTACAATATGAAATGTCTCTTTCTCATTTTCAAGAGACCTCTGAATGATTTTCATCGGTAAACGAGTTTTATGCATCGTTGGTTTAATATTATGGACACTTCCATTTGTTACAACAAAATATTGATCTTGAACTTTTTTGACTTCAATCACTTTAGTTAAGAAAAGTACCGTATTAGCAACCATTGAAATCCCCGGTTCTAAAATCAGCTTAGGTTTCACTGTACAATTTGCGAATTCTTTATTCATTACATTGCATATCGCTTCGGCATAATCATCAATCGTTGGAGTTTTTATATTGAAAGCTGGATGCATTTCTCCAAAGATGCCTCCACCGACATCAATGTATTCCAATCCATAATGTATATAGGTTTTCGCTAATTCGCATAATTTTTTAGTTATTTTCTCATAATGCTTAACTGCACGATCTTTTGTTGAAAAATGACCATGAAAACCTACTAACTGAACATTATTGATCGCATTAAGCCTCTTCATCGCTTCTTCAAATTGTCCATTTTCAAGACAAATGCCAAAACGACTAATTGAATATCCTTCTTGTAGTACATTTTCGCTTTCTTCATCTTGCAATGGAAAATTTACACGGATCCCGACTTTCACTATTTCATCATCATGTTTTTTACAATACTCTTCTATAAAACCAATCTCATATAATGAATCAATATTAATTATGCTTTTATTTTGAAAGACTTGTTCATAATCTCCGTATGTTTTTACAGGTCCATTAAAAATAATTCGTTCTGGATGAACACCTAACTTTAATGCTAAATCATATTCTAGGCGAGATACGACTTCAGCATAGGCTCCTAATTGATTCAGTTCTTTACATAAATAAGGAATATAGTTCGTTTTGTATGAGTAGCCAATGATAAAGTTCTCATAACGACTCTTAAAAGCTCTTTCCATTTTTCTATAATTCTTTCGCAACTTTTCCACATGTAAGATATATAATGGGGAACCAAATTGTTTTTCTAAATGTTCTACACTTTGGAAATCGAAACGAGAAATATCGAAATTATTCCCCTCAATAACTATTGAACCATATTGGTTTTTCATTTTATTCCTCCAATATATTAAAGCCAAATTTATAAAACTTGAGGAGCTTCTTCTTGACTGTTTCTATAAAGTAACTTTTTACTTTGAAAAGAGTAACGCTTAACATAATAATCAATGACAGCCTGATTATATTTTTCATCAAATTTTCTAGCGAAAAACTTTTTAGAAGCCCCTATATCCTTGATATCCATTTCCGATAATAATTCTGGGGAGTTCCGTTTTTCGAGCTCAACGCCCCATTTTAAATAAACAAAATTCTCATTAATAACTTTTGATTTGTACGGTGAATTCATGAGTAATGTTTGGAAAAACCACTCATCAGGACACAATGTATTTTTAAAAAATTGATAATACCATTTGTTTTCATCTAAAAAATCAAGAATATACTTTACAACATCAAGCGGTAGAGAAAACCATTGGGATCCATTATAAAAATGGTAATGCTCTGGCCAATAATTTTTATTTTTAAATAGGTGAATCCCTCTGCGATAAAGAAGTAATAATAATCGTCTAATCATCCGAACGGGATGACGATTAGTATATCTCTTTCTAGCAATTTTGGGCCAGTTAATCATCATTAATCCCATATTTAAGCTTCTTCGGGTTTCTTCTTTAATTTTGATATAAATTTGATCATCTGCCTCGAGAAATAAATCTTTTAATCCATCTCTTACTAAAAGATCTTGACCACTTTTTAAAACAACATAGTCATAATCAATTCCCGACTTAATAACTTCTTTAAAAAGCAGCAATGTACAATCCACTTGACTAATATCTCCCCACTCGCAGTTCAACTGTTCTTCTAATATATGAACATGCGAATCTTTTATGATTTCATCTTTGATATTGCTTTTTTTATCAATGTGGATATAAACATCTGCCAAATCATTTTGAATAAGCTGCTGAATAAATTGATTGACTTGATTTGGGTTTTTATGAATTTGTAGAATAAAGGCTGTTTTTTTTAATACTTGCCCCAATTTTCTCACCCCAAGTTAGATTCCATTAAAATGGATTCTCCCTTTATCAATTGCTCTAGGTAAATTTTATTTAATTTCTCTAATACATTCTGTTCGGAATAATGCATAATATTTTTTAAATTATGTGTAGAAAACTTTTTCATTAAGCCCTGATTTTTATATAGATGATTGATTCTTTCGGCAAAACCGTTCACATCACCTAATTCAACTACATATCCATTCACATCATGATAAATTAAATCTCGATTTCCTCTGCAATTGGAAACGACTAATGGAATCCCACAAGCCATCGCTTCCATCACATTGACTGGTAAACCTTCTTGTTTTGAGGTGGAGACAGCAAGATCAGATATCGCCAATAAATCTGGAATATCATAACGGTAACCTAAAAAGTGCACCCGCTCTTCTAGTTCATATTTCGAAACAAGCTTCTTAATTTTTTCTATCTCTTTACCATCCCCAGCTAACAAAAGTTTTATAGTCGGAATCTGCTCTTTTAACTTATGAAGAATATGTATTAAGAAATGCTGATTCTTTCTTTGACTAATCTCGGCGACATAGATTAGTAAAAAATCTTCTCCAGAAAACCCATATTTTTCACGTAGTTGTTTTTTCTCAAGTGTTGACTTTGGATAAAATTGTTGAAGGTTAATTCCGACACCATTTAATAAATAAAGAGATTGATTTTGTCGTAGTTTAAATTTTTGAGCGTGCTGAAAGTCTTCCTCATTTATAATAATCAGCACATCTGTCCACTTTGACGCAATCCTTTCCATCGGATAATATAAAAGCCAATTTATAATTGGGGCTCCTTTATAGAAATGAAAGCCATGTGCTGTATAAATGACCTTTACATTTTGATTTTTTCTTAAAGCAAATCTTGTAATAAATGAAGCCACTGGAGTGTGTACATGAACCACTTGATATTGCTCATTTTCTACAAGTCTTCTAATTTCTTGTATGGCTTCAATATTGTCGCGATGAAAAGGAGTTCGCTGAAACGGTATTTCATGAATCTTACACGGTAATCCTTTTAATTTTGGATGTATCTCCTCGACTATTTGAAAGGCAACTCCTACTTCATGTCCTTGACTAATTAATTGTTTAATATGGGGAATGAGAAAAGAATTTACTGTATCAGAAATAGTTGTTATATAAAGAATTTTCATAATTTACCTCCAAAACAATAATAACTAGTTCATAATTATCGCTCCGCATAATATAGCTGATCTTCCTTATTTAACTTGTTCTTTCTTCGGTTTAAGACGACTCCTAAAATGTGCCCTCCTGTTTGAATCAGTAAATCTTTTGCCTTCACCACATTTTCTTTTCCTGTTTTTCCACAAGTTGTAACTAAAATTGTGCCATCACATTTTTGTGCTAATATTAAGGCATCAGTTACTGATAAAATTGGCGGTGTGTCGATAATAATATAGTCATAGTGTTTTTTTGCTAATTCTAAAAATTGGTCCATTCGATCAGAGCCTAATAGTTCAGCTGGATTAGGAGGAATTGGACCACTTGTTAATAAATGTAAGTTCTTAATATTTGTCGTTTGCACGAGATCAGTGAGATTATCATCTTTAAAAAGGAAATTTGTTAATCCTCGATAATTATCCAATTTAAAGCGATGGTGGTTTCTCGGCCTTCTGAGATCTGCATCAACTAACAATACTTTATAATTTTGTTGGGCAAATACGATAGCTAGATTTGTCGATGTTGTTGATTTCCCTTCTTTTGGTAATGATGAAGTAATAGCAATGACATTGACCGAATTTTTTACACTTAAAAACTGGATGCTTGTTCGAATCGTCCGATATTGCTCTGCAATAATCGACTTTGGTCGATAATGGGCGATTAAACTTCTTTTATCTTCATTCTGTTGTTCTTTTAATAACTTTTTACTACGAGCCAATACTTTCCCCTCCACTTGTATGAATTGTAATTGACCGCTCTTTCTCTGTATTCCGCTTCCGTAGTTTCAATCTTCTGACATCAATTTCATTAACACTACCAATAACAGGTAATCCTAGTAATCTTTCAAGTTCATCCTCATCTTTAATGGTTCCATCAAAGTATTCTAATAAGAATGAAATGCACAGTGATAACATAAGTCCTACCATAAAGGAAATGACCATGTTAAACGTTTTATTTGGACTAATTGGAGTATTTTCTACTTCAGCAGTGGATAGAATCGTTACATTGTTAACGTTCATAATCTGTCCAATTTCTCGCTGAAACACTTCACCAATCTTGTTTGCTATGATCATTGCAAGAAGCGAATCTTCATGTCTTACTGATATGGATAAAACTTGCGATTCCCCTTCACTCTTGACAGTAATTCTTTCTTTCATAGATTTAAGACTCTCTGTACCTTCTAAGTTCAGTTCATCAATGACTGCCTTTAAAATGACAGGGGTTGTAATAATGACGTTATATGTATTGATCAACTCCGAATTACTGTAAAGGTCTCGTGTGTAAGGAACTTGACTTTCATCTGTTGCACGATTTACTAATAGAAGAGTCGAAGATTGATATATTGGTTTAATGAAATAATTGGTAAATGTAATTCCGATTATGACTGATAAAATAACCATAATCATAATTAATTTCCAACGTTTAGCTATTATATTGACCATATCTTTAAAACTAATTGTCTCTTTCATCTCTTCACCCTCTTACTAAGTTAAAACCTTCATCTTGTTTCACTCAGTTAACTTTTGAATGATTAAAATATTTAACAACCGTTAGTGTTTCTTTAACTTCTGGAATTCGCACAAGAAATACTAACCCAATATATGAAATGGCACCAATAAAGATAGAAATTAAAAGAGAAAGCACGCTTCCAATCTTGTAAACGAACAGATCGTAAAAATGGTTGCTTATAAGTCCCATAATCAATACGCAAAAAATAATTTTTATCAAAGATTTTATTAATCTCGCTTGGAACTTTCCTAGTCTTTTACTTAAGTAAAAAAACAACAAACAAGTAAAAAGACTATTTGATATTGCTGTAGCTAAAGCAAGTCCTCCTATTCCGAGATAAGGAGATAAAGCAAAGTTTAATAGAATATTTGCCAACACTGAAATTGCCGCAAGCAATACAGGTGTCTTAGAATCTTGTAATGAGTAAAAAGTTTTCGTCAATAGAGCATTTAATGTGGAGAACATTAGGCCAAATGAATAATAAAATAAAGCACTAGATGTTAATAAAATAGCTGTGTTATCAAATTGTCCTCTACCATATAAAAAAGTTACAATAGGCTCACTTAACACTACATATCCTGCTGAGGCAGGGAGCACTAATGCTGCTATACCAATGATCGACATTGAAAGTACCTCTTTCGTTTGCTTCAAATCATTTATCGCGACTAACCTCGAAATAGTCGGATAAAGCACTGTTATAATGGAAGATGCAATAATTCCTTCAATGAATGTATTCAGAGTATTCGCGTAATTCAACGCAGAAATACCACCTTCTGTAATTTGAGAGGCAAGTGTACGATCGATCAAAATATTAATCTGCGAAACACTTGTTCCAATAATTGCTGGCATAGCTAAACCTACCATCTTTTTTAAGTGCTCATTTTTCTTGCCTAATTTAAATTCATATCGATATCCTTGCTTAATACTCATCACAAGGAGGAGAATGAATTGAGAAACAAGCGATAATAATGCACCATAGGCTAGCATATACAAGTCCAAATGTTTACTAATGATGATGCTAGCAATAATGATTATATTGGCAGGTAGTCCCATAAGTGCTGCCATGAATATTCCTCGAGCTTGTAAATAACTAAAGAAAACAGAGATACAGCCTGATAAATAAACACCTACAAAAGTGATTCTCGTAAATTGGACGGCGAGATGAAAGGCCTCTTCACCAAAACCCGATGCGAATAAGAAGATGATTCCTTCTGTAAAAATTTCTCCTACAATAAATAACCCCGTGCATAATATTAGAACGAGATTTAGTGAATGATTCGTAAATAATTTTGCTCGAGATATCCCTTTCTCAATTTCCACTTTTGTAAAGACTGGTACAAAACCTGTTACGATTCCAGTGTTAATCATGGCATATAAAACGGTCGGAATTGTGATTGATACTAAATAAACATCACTAATAAAACTAGCCCCATAATAATAGGACAAAATAATATCTCGAAAAAAACCAAGAATTTTAGATAACAAAGTTACAATCATTAATATCAATACTGTCTTTTTCATTATTAACGCCTACTGTTTTTGAAATTTTGCTTTATTCGGAGTAAGAGGATTCTGTTTCAAATGTGATGCTCGTTTTAATAATTTTTTGTAAGTTAAAAGAATGGACTTTTTATATGGTTCATCTAGCTCTTGATTTCTCGCAGATACAAAAAATAAAAAGAAAATTTGGAAGTAATCAAATCTCTTTTCCTGTAAAAACGATAAATCAAAAAGTTGAAATATGCTTATAAAATAGGAATCTAGCTCACTATTGATAAACTTGTCAAAATAGAATGAATTGTTTTCAACGTAGTAATCAATCCACATCATTGATAAGATGTCATAAAAGAATAGATTGGAATGACAATATTCCCAATCGATCACATAAACTTCCCTATTTTCTCCATATAAAATATTCCCAGTCCATAAATCTCCATGAACTTTCAAAATTGGGAATGGAGTCTCTCTTAACAATGGATCAATTTCCCAAAATATGTTCTTAAATTCTGGAGCGAGATTGTTTGTATCATAAAGTTGTTGAACCGAAATCGTTTTATAGTCTCCTCTGTTTTTTACATATAGCAAATAAGAGAAATATTGTTGATAAATCGAATCTAGTACATTCATATAATCTGCTTTCTTCCATTGATGTTTCCCTTTAAAACGAATAAGCTCTGAAATAATAAAACTTAAATTCTCATTTACACCAAAAATTTTAGGTATAGAAAAAAACGGTAAAAAAAAATGGTAACTATGAAGACACTTCTCATATCGTTCCTTAGAATGGTAAATGGATAGAATTTGATTCGTATCTTGATTAATTACCATGACATCACTTTCATTACCGGTTATTCGAACGGGCATCAAAATATTACCTAAAAATCTTTTCTCTTCGTTTTCTTGAATATTGATTTTTTTTACAAAAACTGTATGACGTAAAATTTTCCTTGCCATCTTTTTTAGGAAATTCTTTCTCATCTTTTTTTGCAAAAAAAGAGCTGGAGAATCTCCCAACTTTTTTAAATAAGTTAATGTATCATCGAAGACATACACCCCATCACTCATCAAGTATGAATAATGCTTTAAGGCACTTGTCATTTCATGCCTACTTTTAATAAAGTCATAAAGTCTATACATCATAACTTCCTCCACTTGATGAGTGTTTATAGAACATTAAAAGAGCTACAAGTGCACCTAAAATAAGCCATAGTATTCTCGCATTATTTAGCGAGACTGCAAGCGAACCAATCAGAAGAATGATAATCATATCCCTTAAAATAAGAGAGTAATTCGATATGTTCCGAATTTTTGTAACCGTAAACAATAAGTAAATCATGTAAGAGAAGAAGACTACTGTAATTGGAATTCCCCATTCAGCTAGAAATTGCAAATATGAATTATGAGCGACATTATCAACACCAAACTTCATCCAAGCTAGATCTATATAGGTTCCGATTCCGATTCCAAATAATGGTGATAACTGAATCAACCCTAAAGCTGCCATCCAAACATCATCTCTCTCTGAACCACTTTCTGAAATGGCATTTTGAAAATCTACAAATAAATACTGAACTCTTTCCAATGAAGGAATAGAGGAAAAAATTTCTATTGCCATTTTTTGAAAAAAACTCATTACAATAGGCATGATTAAAACCATTAAGCTAATAAAGATTAGTTGATATAGTATGGTTGTTGCCTTTTTGTTAGAACTGATTAAATAACCGAAAAACACAAATAAAAGATAAAGAAATAATGTGATCATTCCCGTTTTTGAGCCAGAAATTAATACTGAAAGAGGAATAATAATCATCGCAATTGATTTAACTCTTGGGTTAATTTCATTGGCTCTAAGAAAATAAACAAGAGCTGTTAATTGTAAAACAGAAAAGTAATTCGGATCAATCATGAGTCCACGAAATCGAACATCTGCAAAAAAGAGTAAGTCTCGAAAAAATGGCAGATGAAGAAACGTGAACACAACTCCGACAAAACCAATACAAATACCAAATAATGAGTAATATTTAATAACACTTTCTATCCTTTCAAGGATAAAAAGGTTATATCCAACAAGAAAATAAATAAAGCAAGCAAAAAACTTTATATAATTGGTCAATACACTACTTAAGCTAGGAGAATATTGAAATTGAATAGGTACGACAAAATTAGCTGTAATAAAAATTATGATCGATACAATAAGAAAAAAAACGGTAGCAGTAATAGGAAAATGCAATCGACTTTGAAGCAATAAAACAACGGTAATGGCCATACAAAAGATATCAGCTAAAGAAAGATTGACACCAAACAACACTCCTGATTGATGAAGCAAGATTGCCATACATGTTAGGATTCCTGTAAAAATGACTGACTGATTCCATCGATTACTTTTTACTTCATTGACAAGCACGGCTTTTGACACATCCTTTGATAAAACAACTTACGCAATACTAATTTGATATCTTATCGCCTTTTTAATCGTTTCGATTACTCTTAGCTGATCATCTTCTGTTAAATTTGATCCAGAAGGTAAGCATATACCGGTTTCGAATAGATGTCTTGATACATCTGTATCTTTATGTTGAAAATATGGGATATTTTTAAAAACAGGTTGCAAATGCATCGGCTTCCATACTGGACGCGCTTCTATATTTTCATTAGCTAATATTTGTACGAGCTCTAAAGCATTTATTTTGGTAATCTCTTCATTAACTGTCAATGCTGTTAACCATCGATTAGACTTACTTTTTTCTAATTCAGGCATAAAATAAAGTCCAGGGATGGTGGATAATTCTTCAACATAAGTTTCAAAAATGCGTCTCCTTCTATTTATGCGGTCTTCAAGAACTTCAAGTTGACCTCTTCCGATTCCAGCAAGTATATTGCTCATTCGATAGTTATAACCGATTTGACTATGTTCATAATATAGAGCTGGATCCTTTGCTTGGCTTGCTAAAAATCGTACTTTTTCACCTTCATGGCCGTTTTGACAAATGAGAGCACCACCTCCTGAAGTTGTTATAATTTTGTTACCATTAAAAGAGATGATTCCAAATTGTCCAAACGTACCTGCTAACTTATCACCATAACTTGACCCTAATGCTTCAGCAGCATCTTCAATAATTGGAACAGAATAATAATCACAAATAGCTTGAATTTCATTCATTTTTGCTACTTGCCCATATAAATCCACCACAATGACCGCTTTTGGAAGTTTGTTATTTTTTTTAGCATTTTCAAATGCAGCTTCAAGTGCTTCTGGGGACATACACCAACTATCATACTCAGAGTCTATAAATATAGGAGTTGCACCTTGATAGATGACTGGATTACATGATGCGATAAACGTAAGTGAGGAGCAAAATACATGGTCACCATCTTTTACATTTAATAATCGAAGAGCTAGATGGATTGCTGCCGTACCAGAACTGACAGCAACGACATCGGGAGCATTTAGTTTCAGTTTTAATTGTTGTTCAAAGCAATCGATATTTTTTCCAACAGATGAAATCCAATTGGTTTCAATAGCTTCCTTTATATATTGATCTTCAAGTCCACTTATATGTGGTGGTGATAAATAAATTCTATTTTTTCGTTGAACATTCCCCATTCATGCTCCCCCTTATCATAATCTACATCTTATATAAAGAATCTTTTTAGTCATATCCTGTAAAGTCTTCCATTGTTGCATGATTTCCATGGTTGATTCCTTCTGATTTGAATACTTTAATAAAAGTCAAAAATAAGATTTTCAAATCGATCCAAAATGAACAATTATCTACATACCAACAATCGAGATCGAACTTTTCTTCCCAAGTTAATGCATTTCTTCCATTTACTTGAGCCCAACCGGTAATTCCAGGTTTTACTTGATGACGTCTTGCATGATTCTCGGAATAAAGCGGTAAATATTCCATTAATAATGGTCTTGGTCCAACTAGGCTCATTTCACCTTTTAAAACGTTTACAAATTGAGGAAGTTCATCTAGACTGTATTTCCTTAAAAACTTACCTAGTGGTGTTAAGCGAGCCCCATCTGGAAGTAGGTTCCCATTTGAATCTAGACTATTTGTCATAGTACGAAACTTGTATACATAAAAAGGTTTTCCGTGTAATCCAGGACGCATTTGCTTAAAAAGAATTGGATAACCCATTTTTGTTGCGATTAAAAAACTAATGATTATGATAAGAGGAAATGAGAGCAATAAAACTAATAAACTGATTATGATATCCAATAATCGTTTCATTAACATTCTGTTATACACCCTCTATTTATCGTTATCCCGTTTGAACTAACTTCTGAATATGAGGCTTTTTGTGATTCGCAATTTGAAGTAAAACTTGTTTTAATTCTTCTTTTGAATAATTCATATAAGATTGGAGGAAAAGTTCAATTTCATTGATATCCACAGGTTTACTTTTTCCTATATAAATATATGGAAAAATTTGTTGTTCATGAATTTCATCCTCTGCTAATAATTCTTCGTAAAGTTTCTCTCCTGGTCTTAGTCCAGTAAACTCAATTTTAATGTCTTCGATTTTATGACCTGACAGCTGAATTAAGTTTTTCGCTAAGTCTAATATTTTCACTGGTTTTCCCATGTCTAATACAAAAATCTCTCCACCCTTCCCCAAACAACCTGCTTGAATAACTAGCTTAGCCGCTTCTGGAATGGTCATAAAATATCTTTCCATATCTGGATGAGTAATCGTGATTGGCCCACCTTTTTCAATTTGCTTTTTAAAAAGTGGAATAACACTACCTCTACTACCAATCACATTTCCAAAACGTACAGCCATAAACTTCGTCTTGCTTACGGTATTTAAATGTTGGATTAACATTTCAGCAATTCGTTTAGAAGCCCCCATAACACTTGTCGGATTGACTGCTTTATCTGTAGATATAAGGACAAATGAACCGACATTATTTTCACTAGCTGCTAATGCAACATTTAACGTTCCAATACAATTATTTTTAACCGCTTCATCTGGATTCTTTTCCATTAAAGGGACATGTTTATGGGCAGCCGCATGATAAACAATATCGGGTTCATAAGTTTGCATGATATTGTTCATTTTTTCTCTATCTTTTATGTCAGCAATAACAGTATGAATATTAGTGCTTGTGTTCTTCCAAAGTTCTCTCAACTCCATTTCCACATTGTAAATACTATTTTCACCATGTCCTACAAGGACAAGATTTGAGGGGTTTAGCTGTACAATTTGCCTGCATATTTCAGAACCGATTGACCCACCTGCACCTGTAACTAAAACGACGCTATCTTTTATTTGTGCTGAAATATCTTGTAAATTTAATGGGATTGTTTTTCTACCGATTAAGTCTTCAATTTTTACGTCAACTAGTTGGTTAATAAACTCCCTTTGAATATCAATTTCTTTTAATGCCGGCAATTTTAATGTCTTAGCTTTTGATTTTGCGCATTCCATCAAAATTCGATTTAATTCCTCTTTCTTAAGTGAAGGTATAGCTATGATGATAAAGTCTATATTTAATCGATCCACTACTTCCGGAATATCCTTACTTGTACCTACAATTGGAAGTCCTAATATTTTCATAGACTTTTTCTTCGGATGATCATCAATAAAGGCTATTGGTACATAGTCCAAGCTCAAATCCATTTGCAGCTGTTTTACTAAAATTTCTCCAGCTGCCCCTGCCCCAACAATGAGAACGCGTTTCTTATTTCCACTTCTTACGATAAGTTTTCTCATCATTTTGTAAGTACTAACATAAAGAAAATCAATGAAATGAAATAGACTTTTTATCATCATGAATCTGTCCCCCTTCTTTTATGTCTATGTCGATAAAAGTTAAAAGTATTCACAAACTGGTTTAAAAAAATAAACCAACTTGTGAATACTTTTAAAATTTGAATCTGGGCATCTAACCCACCCTCACATCATACTATCGATGACGAGCATCTAAGGTATTGAAACCCACAGCATGATCGAGTGCCTGCATTGATAAAGGTTAGTAGGCTTCACCTAGTTAATAGTTCTATAAAAAGAACACTTTGATGAAAAAATAATAGGATTTATTTGCTCTTTTTAGCAAATCCTATCAAATTTATAGGTTTATTTATGATAATATGGCAAGTTTCAGTACCTTATACTACTTTACTTTTTTATATTAGTTCTTTATATGGAACGTGTCAATAATTTCCAGAACATTTTTATTAAAATATTTATTTGGATTTTTCGGTGATAAAATAAAATGCCATCGGAAAATCAATGACTTGATAATCTAGATAAATAAAAAACCGAACAATAATTTCCAATAAAATTATTGTTCGGTTCGATGGAAATGTAGCTGATCCATTATTTGAATAAATAAATCTTATGCTAAGAGTGAGCGATCTGAGATGACAAGTTCTCCACGAATTCGTTTAAATTCATGTAATAAGTCATCTACGGTTAAATTGCGTTTCTTTTTCTCATCAACATCTAAAATGATTTGTCCTTTATCCATCATAATTAGACGGTTACCTAGATCTATGGCCTGTTGCATATTATGAGTAACCATCATCGTCGTTAAATTCAAATCGGAGACGATTTTGTGAGTAATCTCTGTAATAAGTTGGGCACGTGATGGATCTAATGCCGCCGTATGTTCATCAAGCAGTAAAATAGATGGTTCTGTAAAAGTAGCCATTAATAATGATAATGCTTGACGCTCACCACCTGAAAGAAGTCCTACTTTAGCATTTAAACGATTTTCTAAACCTAACTTTAGAGTCGATAAAGATTCTTTAAAAAATTCTCTACGATTTTTCGTAACACCTAATTTTAAAGTGCGGCTTTTATTCCGAGAAAAAGCTAAACTTAAGTTTTCTTCAATTGTCATTGCTGGAGCAGTCCCAGCCATTGGGTCTTGAAAGACTCTTCCAATCCATCTAGAACGTTTATATTCTGGAAGATTTGTAACATCTCTCCCATCAAGAAGTACAGATCCAGAATCTGGACTTAAAACACCTGAAATAATATTCATTAAAGTGGACTTCCCAGCCCCATTACTTCCAATAACCGTAATGAAATCGCCCTTTTTAAGTGATAAATTAATGGTTTGTAATGCAGGTTTTTCATCCACGGTTCCTTCATTAAAAACTTTATTCACATTTTTAATTTCAAGCACTTGTCTTCACCCCATTTGCCTTTGATTCAAGAGACGATTTTTCTTTCGCACGGTTTCTCTTTCTTACTTTCTCACGGTAATTTGAAATCATCTTTGGTAAAATTAAGGCAGCAACAACGATTAATGCTGTAATTAACTTTTGATCACTAGCTTCCAAGATGCCATACATTAATGCAACACCGATAATAACACGATAAAGGATGGCACCAATTAAAACGGCGAATGTGCTTCTAAATATTGATTTTGTACCTAGAAGTGCTTCTCCAATAATAATTGAAGCAAGTCCGATAACGATCATCCCGACTCCCATCGTATTATCTGCAAACTGGCTATATTGCGCGAATAATGCCCCACTCAACGCAACAAATGCATTCGAAATACCAATTCCAATAATTAAATAAAAATCTGTATTCCCTGAAAAATTACGAATCATTCGTTTATTATTACCAGTGGCCCGAAGCGCTAAGCCAAACTCTGTTTTTAAGAAATAATCAGTCAATAGTTTTAGTACGATTATAATAAAAGCTAGAAAGATAATAATTCCCCATTGACTGAATACAGTGCTTGCAGCTAAATTTTCAATTGGAGTATAGATTGTATCCATTCTTAGTAATGAGATGTTTGGTGTTGATACCCCATTTGGATTCGTAAAACCCATAATTCGTAAATTAATAGAATACAAAGCAATCATCATTAAAATACCTGATAGCAAAGCATTAATTTTTCCCTTTGTATGAAGAATGCCAGTCATACAACCAACGATAAAACCAAGTACTGGCGCAACTAATGTGGCAATGATCGAGGGATATCCAAATACAAGCATCACAGCAGTAATAGCTCCTCCTGTAACGAAGCTACCATCTACCGTTAAATCAGGAAAATCTAATATTCTAAAAGATATATATACTCCTAAAGCCATTACGGCAAAAATCATACCTAATTCAATCCAATTTATTAAAGCATTAATTGGCATCCTTTTCTCCCCTTTCTTTCTCCTTACCGCTTTAACGCTTTAAAGCAAATATTTAATATTTAATTACTATTTCACCCCGAAATTGAATTTTTGTCAATAGAAAAACAAGAATTTATTTTCTTGACGAAAAATAAATTCTTGTTTTCGAATAAGTTCCTTATTTACCTTTAAATATTGGTTTTCGTTTTTCCGAGAACGCTTGTAATGCTTCCATACGATCTTCAGTAGGTATCGTGATTTCATAAGCTTTATGTTCGATTTCAAGTCCTGTTCGTAAATCAACGTTCATTCCATGGTTAATAGCAAATTTTGCTTGTTGGACTGCTATCGGACCATTTTTGGCAATTTCACTTGCTAAGTTTTGACAAATAGTTAGCAAGTGATCTCTTTCTGTTATTCTTGAAATAATGGAATAGTTCAATGCCTCCTCAGCATTCAGTCTTCTCGCTGTAAAAATCAATTCTTTTGCTTTTGCCTCTCCTATAATTCTTGGCAATCTTTGCGTTCCACCCGCTCCTGGAATAATGGCTAAACTCGTTTCAGTTAACCCCATCACTGCATTTTCCGAAGCGATGCGAATATCACAAGCCAGTGCTAATTCTAATCCTCCTCCAAAAGCATAACCATTGATGGCCGCAATCGTTGGCTGTGGGAGTTCTGCAATTTGTTGGAAGGTTGAGCGAATTTTATATAAAAATTCTCGAACCTCTGTCTCACTTAATGTTTTTCTCTCTTTTAAGTCAGCACCTGTACTAAATGATTTCTCTCCATTTCCTGTAAAAATCACGACTCGGATATCACGGTTAAATCGTATTTTTTCGACAATCTGGCTTAACTCATTTAACATAGCAAAATTAAAAGCATTTAATGCTTCTGGACGATTAAAGGCAATGATTGCAATATGATCTACTACTTTGTAATCAATATGTGTATTCAACGGTTTCCCCTCATTCCTAACATGTATAACATGTGATATTTCTACATCTAGTTCAAATACATTCGTTGTCTTTTTATTAAACAGAATCGTTCTGGAGCAATTTTACGAAAACTGTCGAAATTTATTTCCCGGAAAATTTTGGTGATCTTTTCTCTAAAAATGCCATTACTCCTTCTTTATGATCATCGGTTTCTCCTGCTTCAGCTTGAGCACGTGCTTCATATTCAAGCATTGTTTGTAAGTCTGATTCAAAGCTTTCTCTCATATATTTTTTAATTAAACCAATTGCTCGTGTAGGCAAATTGGCTAACCGATTAGCGAATTGAAGAACTTCTTCTTCCCAGTGATCTCTAGCCACAACTTTTGTTGCCAAACCAGATTTTAGAGCCTCGTGAGCCGTTATTTTTTCCCCTAATACAGCCAACTCTAAAGCTTTTGCATACCCTACTAATCTTGGTAAATAGTACATATTTCCTGCATCAGGTACTAAACCAATATGTATAAACGCATTGACTAAAGTTGCATCTTCGCAAATGATTCGAAAATCACAGGCTAGAGCTAAACTAAGTCCTGCACCTGCTGCCACCCCATTAATAGCTGCAATAATTGGCTTTTCTAAAGATGCCATTTCTTCAATCATTGGATTATAATATTCTCTTAAGTAGTTTCCTAGATTCACTGATTTTCCAAAACTGGATAAGTCTTGACCTGAACAAAAACCTCTACCTTCACCAGTGATTATGATAGCTCTTACTTCATCATCGTTTTTACATTTGATTAGTGCGGAATGAATTTCTTTTTGCATTTCCAATGTAAACGCATTCAATTTTGCTGGTCGATTTAACTTAATCCAAGCAATTCCTTCAGTTTTTTCAAAAATAATCGATTGATACATTTCAAAACCCCCTTATTTAATCTAGGTTCCAAATTAAAAATTGTTAGAAATTTCTAATTAAATTATAACATGAACATCCTTGTTTTCAATGAAAACACACAATGGGAGAATATCATAGTAAGAGAAAAGGTGGGATGAGTTTGAAAGTTTTTATTGTAGATATCGAACATAAAAAACGTCCTCTATTTTATAAAAATAGAGGACTCTTAAAATTGGAAAATCATACCATTTATAAGTTCACATCAACCATAATGGGCATTTTTTTATTTTCAATTCCTAAATATTTCAATGTTTCACTTGCTGAGGTGTGGTTTAAAATGTGCATTAATATGGAAATGGCTACACCTTTTCGATAAGCATGATATCCAAAAGTTTTTCTTAATGTATGCGTCCCAATTCTTCCTTCAATACCAACTTCTTTTGCTGCTTGATTAATGATTCGATAGGCTTGCTGACGAGTAATCGGTAAATTATTTTTCTTAGATTTGAAAAGATAGTCAGTTTCTTCAAATTCCAATGCCTTCAAATAATCTTCTAAAACACTTTTCACACTATCGTTTAAGTAATACTGTTTTTCTTCACCACATTTTTCATCACGAATGACTAAGAAATCATGAATTTGCCCATTGGTTACCACATCTTTAATTGTTAAATGGAGCAAATCGCTAATACTAATTCCAGTATTTATTCCAAGAACGAATAAAAGCAAGTCTCTTTTGGAATGATTAGCTAAATATTCTTTCATTGCTTTTATCTTCTCGACATCTTTAATTGGGTTAACATATTCCATTGAGGTCCACCTCGTTTTTGTGCTAAATCCTTAACCATTATTATACCATGATGGACAATTAAACAGACGGGAATCAAAAAAATCTCCCTCTCTAAATATAGAGAGGGAGTGATTTTATTGGGTGTCTTCTTCTTTTGATCTAAAAAAGGTTTTCATGGCATGGAAGACGTCTGACTTTTGTCTTAGTACATAATAGCGAAATCTTTCATCTTTAATGTTTTTGTAAGCAGACATTAAGGTAGAATGTCTGTTATATTGATTCACTTCTCCATAACAAAACATATTGGATAAATCCATTAGTTCTTCTACCAGTTTTAAACAGCGCATATTATCTGATGTTAAATTATCTCCATCTGAAAAGTGAAATGGGTAAATATTAAATTGACTAGGCGAATATTTCGTTTCAATTAACTCTAGTGCTTTCCGATAAGCCGAAGAACAAATCGTTCCACCACTTTCTCCTTTTGAGAAGAACTCTTCTTCTGTTACTACTTTTGCCTCGGTATGATGGGCGATAAATTCAATTTCCACCTTCTCATACTTTGTGCGTAAAAATCGTGTCATCCAAAAGAAAAAGCTTCGAGTCATGTATTTTTCCCATATCCCCATGCTTCCACTTGTATCCATCATCGCTAAGATGACTGCTTTTGATTCATGGCGAATTTTTTCGTTCCAAGTTTTAAATTTTAAATCCTCAGGAAATATCGGATAAAAACCAGGTGAACCATTTAAGGCATTTCGTTTAAAAGCCGAAAGCATTGTCCGCTTTTTATCAATATTTCCCATTAATCCTGTTTTTCTTATATCATTAAATTCAATATCCTCAACAATAATGTCATGTTCGTCCTTCTTCTGTAAGTTCGGCAACTCTAATTCTTTAAAAAAGGCTTGCTCTAACTCTGCAAAAGTAACTTCCGCTTCATAGTAATCTTCCCCAGGTTGATCACCCGCACCTTGGCCAGTTCCTGGTCCTTTTTGATCAGAGCCATCCCGAGCTACTACATCCCCAACTTTACTATCTCCATCTCCTTGACCAACATGTTTGTTTTTATCATAATTGTAGCGAATCTTATATTCATCCAATGAACGAATGGGAATTTTAATCACTTGTTTTCCATTAGATAAAATAATACTCTCTTCTGTAATCAAGTCTGGTAAATTTTTTTTAATGGCCTCTTGAACTTTTTCCTTATGTCTTTGCTGATCATCATGGCCTTTTCGATGGAGGGACCAATCTTCTTGTGAAATGGTAAATTGGTGTTTACTCACATTCATTCCTTTATCCCCTCCCATTATTTTTTTACTCGAACCAATTTTTCCTTCACTGAATACAATATACTGTGTGCCTTCATACTTAAATTTAACCCAATAAAAGATTATTTTTTATAAAATTCAGATATTATTAGATTACTTTATAGTATGCGAAAACTAGAAAAAAATTTACAAACTTATAAATGTGGACAAGTTAGGATATGAAACATTTTTATTCATTAGAAAACTTTTAAAAAAAGTTCTTGAATCTAGTGACTCAAGAACCTTTTATCCATTATCCATTAACGATTTAAAAGACTTCCTACATATTTTAAAAGATCGTTTGCCGATTGAGAATTATAACCATAATCATCAATGAGACGAGCGACTACTTCATTAATTTTCTTCAATTGTTGTTCATCTGGAGTTTTCGTTGATGTTGTAATCTTTACAACATCTTTTAAGTCTGCAAATAGTTTTTTCTGAATGGCTTCTCTGAGACGATCGTGTGAGTTATAATCAAATCTTTTTCCTTTTCTAGCATAAGCCGAAATACGTATTAAAATTTCTTCACGGAACGCCTTTTTCGCATTTTCTGAAATTCCAATTTGTTCTTCAATAGAACGCATGAGCTTTTCATCTGGATTAATTTCTTCACCTGTTAATGGATCTCGCAATTTTGTTTTATTACAATAAGCTTCAACATTGTCTAAATAATTATCCATTAATGTTTTCGCCGATTCTTCATAAGAATAGACAAAGGCTTTTTGCACTTCACGTTTTGCAATTTCATCATATTCTTTTCTTGCTAATGAAATATAATTTAAATATTTTTCCCGCAGTTCATTAGTAATGGATGGATGTTGATCAAGTCCTTCTTTTAAGGAACGTAAAACATCAAGTGCATTGATAGAAGTCATTTCTTTTCGAATAATGGTTGACGAAATCCGGTTAATAACATAACGAGGGTCAATGCCACTCATCCCTTCGTCTGGATATTCTTTTTTCAACTCTTCTACATCAATCGAACTAAATCCTTCGACTATTTGACCGTCGTAAAGTCTCATTTTCTTGATTAAATCAATATCTCCCCGCTTCGGTTCTTTTAATCTTGTTAAAATCGTAAACATCGCTGCTACCCGTAATGTATGTGGAGCAATATGGACATCACTGACATCACTATCTCGTATCATTTTTTCGTAAATCTTTTCTTCCTGAGAAACTTTCAAATTATAAGGGATTGGCATAACGATAATTCTAGAATGGAGTGCTTCGTTTTTCTTATTGGATATAAAGGAGCGGTATTCCGTTTCATTTGTGTGAGCCACAATTAACTCATCTGCTGAAATTAAGGCGAATCTTCCAGCCTTGAAATTCCCTTCTTGTGTTAACGAAAGTAGATGCCATAGAAATTTTTCATCACATTTTAGCATTTCTTGGAATTCCATCATTCCTCGGTTTGCTTTATTTAGCTCCCCGTCAAAACGATATGCCCTTGGATCGGATTCAGAGCCATATTGAGCAATAGTCGAGAAATCAATACTACCTGTTAAGTCAGCAATATCTTGGGATTTCGGATCTGATGGACTAAATGTTCCAATACCAACGCGACGGTCTTCCGAGAAAAAGATTCGTTCGATCATTACATCTTCAATTCGACCACCATATTCTTCTTCAAGACGCATGAGGTTTAACGGAGATAAATTTCCTTCGATGCGAATACCATATTCTTGGTAAAAATCTTCTCTTAAATGCGGGGGGATTAAATGGAGAGGATCTTCATGCATTGGACATCCTTTAATTGCATATACAGCTCCACGATCAGTACGTGAATATGCTTCAAGTCCTCTTTTTAACATAGTGACTAAAGTTGATTTTCCTCCACTAACTGGACCCATCAATAAAAGAATTCTTTTTCGTACATCTAAACGTTTTGCTGCTGGGTGAAAATATTCTTCTACAAGGCGTTCTAAAGCAGATTCTAGACCAAATAACTGATGACTAAAAAATTTATACACTTTACCGGATTCTGTTTCTTCAATTCCTGCATCTTTAATCATATTATAGACTCTTGAATGAGCAGATTGCGCAATCCATGGTTTTTCTTTTAAAATCTCTAAATATTCAGCAAAGGTACCTTCCCATTTTAACTTTTCCTCTTCCTCACGATACCTGGCAATTTTATTTAATATACTCATAAAGAACCTCCCTCATATTAAAAGAAAATTAATCTTTTCCGGGACTTAAATGGTTACTAGAGAATCAATCCTTTATTAATTAACATCTATATACCTATACTTATATGTATGCAGGGAGTAAAAAATGAATCGAATATCAAGCATTATATTTTTTCAGAAAAAATAATACCTCTTCTATTGTTTTATATTTTTTAATAATCAGTTATAATAAAATTAAATGCATTAACAAAGGGAAACAAAGGGGGACAGAAAATGGAAACTTTATTAATATTAGGGGTTTCTATTGCATTTTTAGTAGCAATCTTTACTGCAGGTTATGAAGATAAACCAAGAAAGTATAAAGCATAATGATCATACATAATAAATTAGGAAAAGCTTATGAAGTAGAAGGAAAGCAAGCAGATGGTACTGCTTGCTTTTTGTGTTTATTGTTTATTAAGACCTTTTTCTTTAACAAAATTGTGGATATAAGTACGTACCTTCTTACTTAATGAGCGACTAATTTGCTCGGTCCACGTTTCTCTTCGTGCGCCGTTCGTTCTGTTATGGTAATAGTTTTCAATGGTTTTGTTATAATCATTTAATTGACTAGCAATAATTTCAGGATCTGATTGATAACGATTATGATGATATATATGTTCTAGTGGGAGTCTTGGTTTCAGGTCATTAATTTTTTTCGGATAACCGACTGTCATGCCAAACAATGGGATGACATAGTCAGGAATCTCTAACAGTTCACATACTTTATGTAAATCATTTCGTAAACCACCAATATAGCAGATACCTAGCCCCATCGATTCAGCTGCAATAGCTGCATTTTGTGCAGCAATCGTTGCATCAATGACAGCAACCATAAACTTCTCTGTCGATTGAATCGAATCAAGAACTTCTTTATTTTCAAGCTCTCCAATTTGTTTATGACGATAAAGGTCCGCACAGAAAATAAATAAATGTCCATTTTTTGCGACATGTTCATGCCCTGAAATTTTGGATAATTCTTCTTTTATATTTGAATCTGTTACACCAATAATGGAGTATGCTTGAATAAAGCTTGAAGTCGATCCAGCTTGTGCACATTTTACAATCATTTCTATTTGTTCATCTGTCAATGGTTTATCTTCATAATCTCGAACGGAACGATGAGATAAAAGCACTTCAATAATTGAATTCATCACTATTCCCTCCTTTTATTTATTAGTTAATCAAAACTTAAATATAAAAACAAATAAAACGGCCAGTCTTATGAGCTGACCGCTATGTTTATTTTAAATGTAAAAAGTTTTGTTGACGCAATGCTTCATAAATTAATATAGCTGCCGTATTTGACAAGTTCAATGATCTAACATTGGTCGTCATTGGAATTTTCAAGAAACGATCTTGATATTCATTAAGCAATTCACGGGGTAGTCCTGTTGTTTCTCTACCAAAAATAAAATAATAGTCCTTCGTTGTATCACTGTAATCATAAGATGTATATAACTTATCTGTATATGTTTCAATAAAGAAATATTCCCCATCTTTATTTTTCTCAAAAAATTCATCAATAGAATCATAATATGTGATTTTTACAAATTCCCAATAATCTAAACCTGCACGTTTCAACATTTTATCGTCTGTTGAAAAACCTAAAGGACGGATT